>WLWI01004674.1_pt1 | contig 11541 bp, 13 predicted proteins | sample 6701501 | NCBI WGS metagenome assembly WLWI01 (sample SAMN12718690, study PRJNA515312) | sponge metagenome | isolation source: marine sponge | host: Mycale hentscheli | place: New Zealand: South Island, Marlborough, Capsize Point | collected 2014-11-01
TAGAGATATGAACGTGGAACTTGTACCAACGCGTTCCTTTTCATGGTCTCCAGCGCATCGGCATAGTTACATTCAGTGTTGGTGTGAATTTCACGCCCCAGGGAGCCTCGAAGTCAGTGAAAAATATTACCCAATTTTCACATTTTACCAGATCCAATATATGACACTACGCCACATTTTGGTAGACTTCTTGGTATCATTCTCTTCGTCTAGTCATTTAGACTACAACCGTCAAGGCTGCCAGAGGTCAAAGGTCAGCATTCACGGCTTACTTCACCAACAATACTATTTCATACCACAGTGAATATTTTTTTACCAAAATTAGTATGTGGCATTGCTACATCGTACTTAAGCATGTGTGAAAATTTCAAGTCTGTACTTTGACCTTTGACCCCTAGACGGTTCATTGCATGTTTCCAGAAAGGCCATGCAAGAGGTTTTTTTAACCAGATCCAATATATGAGACTACGCCACATTTTGGTAGACTTCTTGGTATCATTCTCTTCGTCTAGTCATTTAGACTACAACCGTCATGGCCGCCAGAGGTCAAAGGTCAGCATTCACGGCTTACTTCAGCAACAATATTATTTCACACCGCAGCGAATATTTTTGTACCAAAATTAGTATGTGGCATTGCCACATCGTACTTAAGGTACCCATGGCCAGCTAGCAAATGGTACTACGCGGAGTGCTAAGGTACCTACAAAAAGGCCAGCTAGCAACAATCATGGAATCCTATACGAATGACCAACTAGGATTTCAGCCCTTTCTTCTTGAGTCATGGAGTCCTCCTTCATCTCTCCTGCTTCTGAATCTATTTGTCCTTCTATCATGATTGTAGATTTGGGCTTTGTGAAACTTTTGCCTTCATTTTCGTACTTTCGCCTTCCTTTTCAAAACTTGTGCCGCCTTTACTCGATAATTCGATCCCACCCACTTTTTAGTTACAATTAATTTTTCTGTTTTTGCCTTCTCTTTTATATTTTTGCCTTCTCTTTTATATTTTCTTCCTTTTGAAACCAACATCGCTTCCCTCATTTATTCCACCAACTTTTTAGTTACTTAATCACTTTCTACTGAGTGTGATGACACTTTACCCAATCATGTGTAAATGAGAATGCTTTACCAAACTGTTTGAGCTCATGAATTATTCATGAATACATACACTGTAGGTTGTCGTTACTCACACACAAGTATATTATTATATAGATTTCCATATCATACTGCAATACTTCAAGTGTCATTAAACGGCTTCAAAGCATATTTCACATATATTGTGGGCTATGAAAATTAAGCTAAAACAAGAGCTCTACAACTGACTATAAACTACTTACACAATAAATTCTCACCTTTTGTGATGTTATTAATGCTTAGCGAGCACGAATGAGAGTGTAATAGTATTGAGTTTGTCATCAGTCAGTAAGTCATTCAACAATGGATCTCAAAGACAGCAGACTCTCAAACAGTGAGATGCAAGGTTATTAATGCACCATTGGCTCCTTAGCTGTGGTGGGAGTATAGGGGTTATAATGGCTGTGACAGCTTTATTTTCTGACTCTGTCATATCAGTGGTGGTAAGAATTTTCTTGAGGCATCCCCAGGAGCAATTTAGGATGTATTTCATTCGTTTCACTTGCTCTGCTCGATGGCAACTTGATACTTTTGTCTGCTGAATCTTTCAGAGATATTGAGGTATCTCTGTCACCACAAGGAGCGGAATGATGAATAGATATTGTGGTTTCCCTCTCATTGGCATTCCATATGTGAGCAATTGCGGATTGGCTCGCAGCAGCTGAAAGCTGGGGTTAGTTTTGTTAGCGCGAATATGGCGCTGGAAGGAATGGAAAGCCAAGTTGGAACTGACCCTCCAGTGGAAGACGCCATTCGAATCTGTAGAATCGTTCATGTTGCGTATGGTTAGTAGCCGTGCACAATAGAGATCGCAGGGAGTGTACGGGAGCACATTTTATCAGTGGTCAATGAGTTTTTAGGGCCATCATAATAGTTTTCAAGACAGTGCCACTATACTATACCTGTCCACTTGACCATTACAAGCAGGGTTGTAAGGAGTAGTACGGCTGGTGGCTATGCCTTAGAACTGACAAATTCCTGGCTCATTAAGGAGGAACCCATGTCAGAATGGATGTATGCCAGCATTCTATGGAGGGAAAAGAGTTGACATAAACACTGGATGACACTTGTAGTAATGACATCCTTGTATGAGAACACTAACGGAAATCGGCTATTCTCATCGATAATATTGAGGAAGTAAGTGTTGTTATAGTTGGACTCCAGAGGGCCTTTGAAATTAATATTCAATTGCTGAAACTGTTGAGTAGCTTTAATTAGGTGGGATTGAGCTGGTAAATAAACCTGAGTCTTAAGCTCTGCACACACCTGACAACTCCTTGCCATCTGCCTCACCTCTTCAATAGAATATTGTAAGTTTCGTTTTTTTGCAAAGTGAAACATACGGGTGACTACAGGCTGACAAAGTGAGTCATGAAGCTTACTCAGGTCACCAGCCAATGAAAATGTGGCACAGAAAGCCCATAATAATGTATCTCGTTCTGCCCTTGGACAATAACATATATTGAAATTGTGGCAAGATAACTTTGTTCTCCATTTCATAATATTATCATTTTTAATTTCCCCCCTTTGTTTGTTGTGAAACACATAAACAACTGACCACTGATTAGTGGTTATGGTAAATGTAGACCTGTGATGTAATGCCTCCAGTGGCAGACAGCTTCGATGATTAATTTCACCTCCTTCTTCACGGATGCATGATTTATCTCCGGGCCATGTAGCATAGGAGAAAAGAAAGCTACCGGAAGTCTATTCTGATATAGCAGGAAGCAATAGCATAAGATGTTTCTCTCTCTTTCACAGGCTTTTTTAACACTACAGAATTTAAAAAATATTTGGTCGCAACCGGGAATCAAACCCAGGACCACTTGCTTAATGCACAAGTGCTCTGTCACTGAGCTACGACAACCAGCCGACAAACAAACACTCCAATTCTGCATTTATACTCTTAAGGGGTACTGCTATGGTTGTCGTAGCTCAGTGGCAGAGCACTTGTGCATTAAGCAAGCACAAATGGTCCTGGGTTCGATTCCCAGTGGCGACTAAATATTTTTTATTCCGTGTTGTTTAAAAAGCCTGTGAAAGAGAGAGAATACATCTAATGAGTAAAAAAAGGCTGAGAAAAAAATTATGAAGCAATAGCATAGTTCGACTTCAAAAGGAGTATCCTCAGTGATGGCACTTACACCTGAATGGGCAATGTCCATTTTGAATTTCTCAATTTTTGAGACACAAGAAGATAAGTTGTTGTACCTTCTCGGAATAGCCCCGGATCCATTGGTAATGGTGAGAAAAGGCTCTGAGTACCCAGTGGAGGCTCTTCATATCATCACGAGTCAGGAGTACTAATAGAGAACATATACAATCAGGGTCAGGTCTGATCTGTCCATCCTCAAATTTGTAGCCAAGGATAGGAAGTTTCCCAGTGGAAAAAACGAACATTCTGATCATGGTTGTAGGTGATTTGTTGCTCAGTAGCTACATCTTGGAATTGTTTTCATCATGCCCATTCTGATTTTCCCACATACAGAGTCATTATCCAAGTAGGCAAAAAGTACCCTGTAGATTTTCACTGGACATAATTTTTGTCATGGTTCTCTGAAAGCATGCCACACCATTCATCACCCTAAAAGGTGTATACACGAACTGACACAATGCACTGCCTGCCTGAAAGGGCGGTTGCTCTATACGTGAACTGACACAATGCATTGCCTGCCTGTTAGGGCGGCCGCTCTCTTTGATACTGACATGGTGGTTTGCACTCCATAAGTTGATGGTACTAAACATGTTGTATTTAGCAATGGCATTGATCATTAGTTCAAGGTAATGGGTATGCATCTAAGAGAGTGAAATGGTTGACAGTTTGCAAGTCGTCGATAACCAACATCTTATGATTCTCATTACGGAGTAACCACAACTTGAGCTCTCCAAGTTGAGTCAGAGGGCTCAATGATTCCTTCAGAATGTAGCTGCCGAACCTCAGATCAATAAATTTTCTATCTTCATAGCTATACCTTTGAGACTTTGTGGCAATTGGATGAAAATCAGTTGTTAGATTAGCAAACAGGTTAGGTGACTCAACCTTCAGTGTTGTCAAGCTACAGATTGCTAGAGGTGGCTTCGACCCTCTAAGTTGAAAGCTAATACTCTCATATTGCTCTTGGAAATCTAGTCCAAAGATCTGGTAGAACAGACACACGGAGATTGGAGTCTATTGTGCTACTCAGTTCTAAACAGAGAAGACTATGCTGTAGAGATAATCTTACAGGCAGGTTATTTATGGAGTTTAAGAGCATCAGTAAGATGGAGATGGATGAAACTCTCAGAGCTGCAAGAGTTTATCAGAGCTTTAGCATGTACACCATTGATGCTGACCTCGGTACTAGATGTAATGAGGGTAGGTCAAGTAGAAGAATGAGCAGCAGCTAGAGTAGGATAGATATATGAAGTTGTGTCAGGGTGGGTACTTGCTGGATTAGATCTGCAAGCCTTGACCTTCTCAAACTTGGATCGGTGTCCAGCTTACTCGGGCACAGGAATTTTTTCATGTTTCTAGGCTGTTGAAATTGTTCTGGATTGTTATATTATATTGCAATAGTTATGCCTCAAGCAACAAGGCTTTCAACTGTACGACACATGTGGTAAATAACAAGAGAGAAGGGTGGCCTAATATCAGACAAGTGGTGCGATATGAGCAACATTATGAATATTCAATGCACAGTGCATGAATGGTTCCAAATGTTTTTGTTTTAACTTAAGTTCTCCAGAAAAAAGCTAATTATTTTTTTGGTCATACAATCGTAAGCTTTTGAGAATGACACCATCTACTGTCACATTGTAATCATGTGAGCAAAGAGATTCTTGCTTGCTCATGGTAATTTTTGCTATATGTTGTGAACTTTACAGAGTGCTGAAATTACAACAAGAACTTCTTGTCTGAGAAAATATTGTGTGACTAGTGTATAATAGACTGAAGGTTTACACTTTGTGCTTCATTTATTATGCAGAAGTGTAAGGCTGTAACAGTCATTAAATTTAGTGTTAAACGTACCCTAATGGGTTTATTTTTACAGTTATGCAACTGTAGATGGCTTTTAAAGGGAATGTTTAAGGGGGGGGGGCGGGGCATCCCAATACAGAATACACTACTGTATTATCTTTGTGAAGAGTGGGTTAATAATATGCTAATTGTTATGCTACCATAGAAACTGACATTAGTTAAGAAGCATCTTTGACCAAAAATGATATCAGTCTTCTTAGGCGATTAATTTTTTCTTGTATGAAACATACAGGACACGGTCCATTTTCCCACTTATTTGAGCAAGTCCTAAAAGAAATGGATGTAGTAAGTGAATGACTTTATAACATAATTTATATTAATACATTCTCTGCAAAATTAGGGTTTAAAGCATGAAAAAATATCCACTTTAATGTTTAAAAGAATTCTCTTGGAACATCCAAACGTTTTGAGAATATTCACACGTTTGAAGCTAGAGAAAGTTCATGTGGAAAAAATATGTGCCATGATTGGATCTGAGGAAGTAAGTTAGCTTGTAGTGTGAAATTTGCAATAGAAATTCTGTTGTGATGCAATTATGCAGGCAGAATCAGAATCAGTAAAGAAGGAAAAAGAAACCAAAGCATATTTGTATGAGGTAAGATATCCTGAAAGCCACAAAGTAGCTACATCATTGAGGTAAGCCTTACTTGTCTCGTTATATGACAGAATATTTATTATGCAAGAATAAGTGTTAATGGCACTATGTTATTATTCTAGATTGTTGCTAACAAGAAGAGTGGTCTAGATGTAGATAAATGGGACTACTTTGCCAGAGACTGCTATTTTCTAGGTGTAAAGAATGAGTTTGACGCAAGGTAATTGTTTCCCGATGTGTCTTATTAATTAATGTTTATATAATATTATATACATCTTATTGTATTTTTTTTTTATGATGAGAGTGTTGTTTGGAACAAATTATATATTGCGAGGTGAGATGTTGTGGAGTGTACATATCCATGCTAATTGTTGTTTTTTTGTTAATTGGTGAGAGTATAGTGAGCATAATACTACTGGTTGTATTAAAAAACATATATACTGTTGGGCCATGAACTGAATTCCCGTTGTCCACAACTCAATGGTAGTTCATGCCACCAGATTTCTTACTCCATTTTGTGAAAATAATACTCTTTATTAATGATTGGTTATCATAACAAAAGTCAACAATTTACGCAAAATATACATATGAATACAATTGAAAAACATAACCAAGGCAATGTTATAAATCTATGCGACAGACATAGCCATACGTTGATGATAAACAATGATAAATAAATAATGAATACACATGCGTAGTTCAGACGTTCATGTGCGAGAGGAATAGTCCAACACATACATACATGTATGAATACATTCATGCATGTATGCATGCATAAATATACATCGTACATACATATATGCATACATGCATACATGTATACATACATACATGCATACATACATACATAAATAAATACATACATAACAACATAATAGCTAGACTTGGTTACCGTGAGATCTGCCATTTTAGAAATCTGACATTTTAGAAATCTGCCATTATATGAATCTGAACGTAAGGTGGATGCTGCAGCTTGAGGCCAATGCTTTTAAACATTGTCTATTCACATCCCAATCTAACTGTTTGAAAATGTAGCAATAGCTAAAAAACCCATAGTAGCAATTTTGTGACAGTAATGAATACAGTGTAGTAAGAGTCGTACAAATTACTCGACTTCTAAATGCCACAGTGACTGAATCTACTTTAAAGAACGGACTAATCAGATTGCTCACATGTGGCCAGCTACATTCTAAATAATAAATATATATAATATTACACTAAAAATAGGCCTAGGATGTGGTGAAGCAGACAGGCAATCGCTTAACCAAGATTCTCATTAACACCACACCCACTATAAAACTTTGTGCCTTCATTTTCCATGTTATTATTAGTGAAGGTATTAGTTAAACCAACTGCTACAATCACCACAATTAAATCTATTGTTGAAACTTCTATTTAATATTGTTTACTCACTCATATACAATTATCTGTATTCTACCATACCAGCTTTTACATACTCTTATGGTCACATTATTTATTTACTTATGCCTCACCCATGACAATTGTACTGCTAGGCTTCTGCTAGGTATCTTCTCACTAGCAATGTTAACCCTCAGTGTGCATGCACATGAGGGATATAATAGTCTCTTTATCATTCATTCTGTCAACATATAATATCTCGAAGATGGTGGACTTTTAGGCATTGAGAGAAGAGAACTTAGACTACATGACGATTTAAGTCCCTTTAATTTTGCCACTTTATTTGGAACTTAGGCTTAGTTTTTATTAGAAAACAAGAGAAAAGGCTAATGCAAATTATTGTATTTTTTCACAAACTAAATAATGGCGAAGGTTTGCTCTCTTAGTGCTCTAGTTTGGTTCATGACCAGTGTAGGATTATTCAAGATATCACCCAATTATATTAATAAGTAATAGTATGTATATATGTACACATTATAATTTATTCTATGTTAGATATCTTTACAATAGTTTTTTTAGGTTGTGACCCATGAGAAGTCATGATACCTCATTATTTTATCTCAAGTTGTATTAAGCCAGATCATTACCTTCAGATATGCTAGCAGTCCCATTTGAGATCAAGCAAGTGTTCAGACTTTCTTAGGCAGATCATTTTCATATAATTCTATTATTACTACTCCATAACAAACACGCTTATCTTAGTAGTTTGTGGGAAGTTGTTTCTCTACGAAAGTTTTCCAGCCATGTCAAATCACCTACTAAACTATTAGATGGGGTATGTGGGATAGCTCCTATGGGCTCACTCTTCGAAGTGTTGCAGAGAACTAACTTTAAAGCTGAATGACCAACTCTAGTACAAACTTCTGCTGTGAATATACAAACATAGAATGAACCACTTATTACATTCATTGAATATATCTAGCCATATTATACTCATGTAATGTATATACAAGCACACTCAATGCTCAAATTCTTCTATATTTTTTGTCTGTTTTATTTCCTATTACTTCTTTAGTCATCTTGGTAAGGTCCCACTATTTTAAATTATTATAGTTGACTTAGTGGATACAATAAATTATTGAATACATGGTGGAGAGATTATACAAGCTTTTAATTAATCCTACATTATTTGTATATCATGCAAGTACTATAATGTATTTTTAATGCTGAAGATATGAAATAAGTTTATGTTAACTCCAATACACTCCCTAGGCGCTGTATGCTACTGAGTGGCATTATTGTTCATGAAGGAAACAAGCATATAGCATTTAGAGACAAGGTAAGATTTATTATACACCAAAGAATTATTACCTTCTCTACTGTTTCACATGATGATGATGGGAGTCACCTTTCCGTGACTTATAAAGTTAAGGATATTTGTATAAATTCCAAATATGTTGTGGAGTTTGAAAATGCTGTAGACTTTACAACACGTGCATTTAGTTTGACATTATTGAGCTGATGAGGTTGTTCCAGGCATGCTTTTTTTAATTTCAATAAAAAATATTGATCCCTTACCTTGTAAATGTAATATTTTATCCCATTTGAATAAACATATTTTTGGTGACTTTTATGTGATTTTATTCCCTTTTGTAGGAATATGTGAACATTTATGGGATGTTCAGAACGAGATCCATGATTCATCAGAAGGCATGCACTCACAGGAAGGGGGCTGCAATTAAAATGATGTAAGAAGAATTTTTGCATGTAGTAGCTGTATAAAATACTCAAGTATAATTGAGTTGGATACTTTTAGAGTGAGAATAACAATAAACAAATACTACATATTGTTGTGGGATCATGGGGACAAACTGGACTTCTTTGTATCTTCATTTTTTTCTTTTCAGCAGTTTGTAAAATACATTCATTCTAATTTTCTTTCATGGTTGGATAAAAGATGCCATAGTGGAGGCTAAAGATCTGAAAATGTTTCCGAAAGAGCAGTCATTAACAGACATTGTGAAATCATTTCCACAAAAGAAAGATATGACTGATAAACCAAGCAAAAAAATTGACTTAAGTGGCTTTTTGTACCTGTCTGACAATATTCTGTACAAGATAAGGGAACTTACAGAAAAGTCTTCAAAAGAAGTAAGTTTTAAAGAAGTAACTTCCAAAGAAGTGATTACTAAGAAGTATGATAAACAATATTGATACGCAGTATTATATTATTATATAGAGTTAGAGTCATTTTTGCTGTGTATTTTATATTCTAAAGAATAGTATTATTATCTTTTGGCATAGGAAACTCTTGTGCAGAGACTCATAAAACGAGATTGTTATAAACAAATTAAAGAAATTATTCTTCCAAACGACTCGACTATAAAGGTAAGTGTTTGTAGCTGCAATAATTAATGTCATCATAAAATTTTTAATTATGATTATTCTTTTGTGTCTCTCAGTTGAACAAGGATATCCAAGATAACCTTAAACAGCTCAACCATAATCAATACAGAGAAAATGCATTTGAAATAGATGTAAGTAATCATGTGTTTATGTTATATTTTTCTTAATAATGGGCATGTATGTCATCCAGTACGGGAAAATTTCTTATGCTTCAGAAGCAAAGGATGATCCCATTGAAGATGTTCTGTTTTATTCAAAAGCAGATGAGGTTCGCAAGTTCATATGTTTAAATTGGAATAATTAATTGATTAGATTGATAAGAGCCTACATACACTAAATGTAAGCTGGTGCATATAGAATTTGTGAGCAAGTACTTTCAGTTGACTTTAGTTGTGTACAGTGACATGTGTAGTCAGATGAGGTGCAGGAGGTCACAGCCTGCACAATACAGTTTTAATAGTATTGTTTTCACTTTGTGAATTATTTGAGTTATAGCTTCACACACAACTTATGTAAGTAGTATTTCTCTGAGTTTGTCAAAATTACAGCAATACAAGTTGAAAAGGTTATGCCTGCTACCTGGGATTGAAAATTATTATCTATATAATTATATATTGTTTGTTTTTACAACATGATTATATATTGCATTATTAACAAGCTCATGCATTATAGAAGATAATATCTCACTATATTTCACCATGACAACATTATGTCTATCAATTATAGCAGGAGATGGAGCCCCCACCTCAGAAGAAGATGTGCCACAAGGTATGTCTCAAGATTATTCAGCATTAAGGGTTGCTCAAAAAGTATGGTAACTAGCAAAGCTCTTAAAAGTATGGAAGCAAGAAAGGTAACTTGTCCATGAGATGATTGTATTCCTAAATCACTACTTTATTAAACAAGTGAAAGACCATTAGCATTTGCTATACTTTACTATAAAGTGTCACTGAAAGAGAAAGTGATATAGGGGTATAGAATCATCACATGGGCCAAGTGACCTTTGTTTCCATATTTAGCTAGCTAGTTCCCATACTTTTTTGGGCAACCCTAAATCACTGATTATTATATCTTTATTAGTTTCCACCCATTATTGTGGACTTATCTTTTAACCAATTGTTCAAATCACAATGTCACCAAAACCAAGACAGGAATGATCTGCATCAATATAGAAATTAGGTATTGCCATCGAATAAAATGTGACATAGTCTAACGTGATGCTTAGACAGTAGTAGCTTATTTCAACTTCCAGTTTATATCAACAATGTATGGTTTAAATAAGAATTCTTTCGGATTTGAGAAGTTCTATTGATTGCACAACTTAGCAGAATATATTTGTTTTTTTTTTGGTGGGTAATAGTAGTTCATTTATCATATTTCATTGGCACTAGGAAATATATATAACACGATGGCAATGAGTAGATATTAGAGGAGCTGCATTGGTCAGACAGTTTGTTTTCAAGTGCAGTAAAGGAAACAACTGAAGGTTGTGGACCTACAATACAGATAAAGTGCAACAGAATTATGGAGAATATGAAGATGATGAACAGTAAAAATGCAACTTGGAAAAGCCGTTTTTTTAAGTTTTTTCACTTCCATTTTAAAATTGTGGCTTAGAATTTTGACACGGATATGAATCTTCCCCCAAACTTACCAACAAAGATGGGATTACTTCGAGTATGAATCTTTTAGAGAGGTTAAATGAGTTCGACTGGCTCAAAGGTGAAAAAGTAGCAGTGGATTGATAGTTAATCATTTCTTCACAGAAAACAGTATGACAATGTGGGCAAGAAGAAGTTAGCATTTTTGAGGGAGCATCAGTCTTGCTACATAATTGTGCTGTTGTGTCAGGAATTAGATGTCTCCTGACAAATCTAGGGATATGTCCTATGAAGAGATGGTGACTGTGGGCATATCCCCACATGAAGGAGAAGAAAGAAAGGAAAGAGAAAGAAAGAATGGATGAAGTAGAGATAAAGATTGAACATAAACATTATTCATAGCTAATTGTCATGCGCATATCGTCAGTCTT
>WLWI01004675.1_pt1 | contig 11538 bp, 7 predicted proteins | sample 6701501 | NCBI WGS metagenome assembly WLWI01 (sample SAMN12718690, study PRJNA515312) | sponge metagenome | isolation source: marine sponge | host: Mycale hentscheli | place: New Zealand: South Island, Marlborough, Capsize Point | collected 2014-11-01
GCGGCACTTGCAGTCCATAGGCTTGTTATTCTCTGGTATGAAAATGGAAAAGTAAATTTATTTGTGTACTGTGCATGGCAGTGCTATAAATCTAGGGGACTAAATAACCCGACATAGTTACCCCAAGTAATAACCAAGAACACATGTGATATGTGGAAATACAGTTCAGTACACAATATATATATGATGTGAGTGTGTGAACACCATATTATAAAAACACTAGTGAAGGGGCGTGGTCAAGCAATTATTCGTGTCTGCACGTGCTACTATTAGATTTTTTAAAAAAATTTTTCGGAACTGAAGTGTTCGGATAACTGATATCCTAGTATGTATTGTAATGTGCGTCAATAATTCTCAACTGGAGGATCTATCACAAGAGCCTGTAATTGCACCTTGTATTTGACTGCTGGCATGAGGCTAGACCTTGTAGTGCTGATGGAAGTGCCTGCTGGGTACAAGAATAGCTTCCATTGCACAGAGGCCAACACTTTGGTACAAAGAACTACAAAACACTCTCAGCCACCGTGAGTTCGTGACTGACATCCAGAGGTGCATAACTCCAGCTTGTTTCGTACTTGTTGAGTTTCTTTCTGACAGTGAAATAGCTATGTCAGGCCTGTTGTGCTTATTATGTTTTTAGGTTTGTAAACTGTGCTTTTTATTTATTTATTTATTTTATTTTATTTTTTTAACCCTTTGTCCTTCTCAATAAATGTAGCCATAAAGAAAGAAATTCTCCATATTTTGTACAGATTTGGTTATAGTATGTATGTATTTTAGCTAGGATGAAAATATTCTCTTATTGCAAAGCAATAACTTGTAGTACGAAAAAGGCGTATTAATGTTGCACTGTTTATATACAGCTCACGGTAGTGGCTAGAAGCCCGGTTACTCGAGAATAATACTGCTTTTCTCTCGCTTACAGTTTTGAAGTAGAATACATAGAACAAATCATAGCTTTAGCGCAGTTACCTTCTGTTTTGTTTTTTAATATTATAGAAGGATTAACGAGGAAACTAAAGTAGGTGTGACTTTTTGCGTCTTCAAAATCCGGCCTGGCATGTAACCAACATAGCTTACCACAGCCACTAGTTCAGATAGAATGAACTCCATTTAGTTTGTAAGACCTAATGGCGAACGTCTCTTTTCTTCAATCTTCATAGCTCTTTGCTAGCATTATTTTGAAGCTGTTTCTCCTGATTTTAAACCTCTAATGGCCATGCTAATGTTTATGTTTTAAAGTAACCTCCGGGGGTGGACACGTAGTGATTTCTCTGAACTTTAGCCGTGTGCATATTACATACATACCAAATTTTCAATTGAGACTCGTTTGTGAGGTGTTTGCTTCGCTCACCCAATGATAAATATTTGGTGTCAGTTATCTCATGAGTTGTTTATTTCTAAATACTATATGGAGTATTATATATATATATATTATATGAATAATATGTCTGGTATGATTATGAACAAGCTGCATGTTATTTTATACTATTTCTGAATCCTAACACTTGCAATCATGTGTCCATTGATTCTTCTCAACAGATGGGACACAGCTGGTGCAGACAGATTCAAGGGTGTAACCACTGCTTACTTTCGAGGAGCTCAAGGTGAGATGGACAACATTGCAGAGTTCTGTCTAGTTGGGGGAGGGGGGGGAGCTTTTCCTCCAAAATTCTCAGCTTCTCCCCCAAAAATTTTAACCCCCACTTACCACCCCACCATCACCACCAATTCATGCTGTGTGTGTGCGTGAATTACCACATTTAATTTTACTCCTTTCTCTTGTAACATTGGTATTTAAAGGGCGGTGGACTTGGCCTGAATTTTCTGACTTGGCCTGAATTTTCTGACGTCCCCTTACCCAAGACTAGATAGGACCTAGACTCTAGTTTTATTGATTGTGTGACTGTCTGTTGCTATGTAGTGGTGGTGATTGCGTTTGACTTGACTAGCATCGAATCTCTCTACAGAACGGAGTAAGTCAGACATGGCAGTGGTTCTGTCCAAGTGTACTTGATATCTGTTTCTTCTAGGGAGTGGCTACGTGAGGCGTACGAACATTGCAATGTTGGATTTGAGGTCTTCTTGATAGCAACAAAGAGAGATTTGGTGGTGAGTTTAGTTGTTGTGATGTTATCTTAGCATTTCCCCTCTTCACTTGAGCAACTTAATCATAATCACAGAAAATACTTACGTATAGCTTTGGAGCAAATTATGTTTCATGTAACATGCCACCATTTATTTATTTATTTAAAAAAATAATTTAATAAATTAATAACCTCTTAATATAACTTGAACAACATAAATATAATAACACCACTGCCACCATTTTATTGAAATTTTTATTTAATTGTCTTTGGCATTTTGCTTATCTGTACATTCAAATAGCAATGAGCAGTTAAAAAAAAAAGGTGACGTGTGTGTGTGTGTGTGTGTGTGTGTGTTGCAGTCTGACTGGGACTTCAAGGAAATGATGAGCAAAGCTGAACATTTCGCTGACAAGTACAAGGCAGAGTTCTGGCCAACCAGCGCAAAAATAGGTTAGTAGACATGTCATCTTACTTTTAGCTAAATCATACAGTGTACTTTCTCTGTTTGTAATTGTGAGTTTTCTCTGCTAAATCCTTCATCAATTTTTATTTTAGTTGAACCATCAGTGTCGCCATGCTTTACAGCATTCTGCTACTGACTTTGATCATATTAACACATGATAGCACGGAAAACTGAATTATTCAGGTTAATAGCACTCGTGCAGCAAGAAATTCCACTCAACTTCACCTCGTGCAATTTTACTCGCACCACTCATGCTATGAATAACTCCGTTTTCCGTGCTATTATATCTCCATATATGTATGTGTGTATGAGTAATAGCATGGAACAAGGGGAGTGGACATGCAGGCCATGAGCATCACCAGAATATGCTATAAATAACAAATGAAAAAAGTGACATAAGATAAACTCTAGCTTTACTATAAAAAAACAAAAAACAGTATAGTAGGACCAAAATAATTATTAGAGCTTTTGACATAGTACACACACTATCTAATCCTTGAAAAAAAGCTATAGCTATTGCTTCGGTTAATATATTCACAAGAATAGCTAGCGAAACTAAACTGGTCAAATAAAATCCACGCTAAATTCTTGCCTAGACTCATGCTAAAAACAATCTACTGACGCATTACCATAGGTACTAGCCTAAGGGAAAAAATGCTAGAGGCATAAACTATACTAGCACTCACCATTTTTCTTACTCCATGCCACGTGTTCCACTGGTAAAATGTCCTCCCCACGAATGAAGTGCGCGTATTTATAAATAATTAGCCCGTCAACATTCATCCGCTAAGGGCTAAGTATGCTTTTTAGTCATAGTCATTACACAAACACATTCTTCATCAAGTGGCTTTAGTTGACAAAGTCGATTTCTTGTTCACACCTTTTTGAGCTTTGCAGGCACTCAAATATCTTTGTACATTTTTTACATGTCTTTATTTGTACACTGATGTCTCACCTGGTACCAGTTACAGTTACCAGTTCACATGGTACCAGTTACCAGTTCACATGGTACCAGTTACCAGTTCACATGGTACCAGTTACAGTTACCAGTTCACATGGTACCAGTTACAGTTACCAGTTCACATGGTACCAGTTCGGGTACCAGTTCACATTAGTCTCACGTAGCCAAACCCCCTTTACCTGATACACGGGGGGAGGGGAGGAGGAGGAGGAAAGAGTCTGGAACACATTGGCTCAGCAGTTCTAGCTCCAGGCTTTAGCACTATGAATAACATTAGCAGTATAGCAGCTCTTTCTGCGAGCTGCAATTTCATGTCTGTGACGAGACTGTATTAGATGCTGTGCACAAATCTTTGGCCATCTGGGTTACTCGTGGCTAATGAAAGAATAAATACATTTTGACTGCAAAGACAGCATTGATCCATCTTGCTGAATAAAAGTTTCGCTCGCATGTTTTCTCCTTTACCGTACGCGGTCACTTAATGTTATTCATAGTGCTAAAGCCTAATTACCTCCACCAACTTCCGGGTGGAGTTGGAACCGCTGAGTCAATGGCAGTGTTCCAGACCATTTCCTCCCCCCCGTGTAGCCGGTAAAGGGTCTAGCTACGCGAGACTAACTTCACATGATACCACTTCACACAGTACCAGTTATGGACTAGTTATAACTACAATAATTCCTCCTCATCCAACTTGTCACCAAACAAACTCTTCAAAAAGAAAAAAAAAACGTTTCCTTTTCCCTTATCATTGTCCTTAGCAATAACTGTCAAACCACACACTTCCCAGTTAAATAAACTGTTCGCAAACTGTTCGGTCTAAATCTACTTATCATTCTCACAAGATAGACCTTATTAATGTGTTGTGCGTGGCTCTTCTGAGATAGAATTCTCCAATGGGTGTCTTTTCATCATGGGTGTATTCTGCTTGGTGTACAGTGTTAAGTATACTTGTGGGGCGTAAGTGAGACACTCTCAGGTCCCATTTCAAATCTTAGAACTTTTCTGTCTGTGTTAGTACTACTTCACATTACTCTAGCCGTATTACTCCACTGTGTCAGTGTGTGCATGTATTAACCAGTTTCAAAATTGAAACACTTAGCTATCTAGCAGCACTAACACTTAGCTATCTAGCAGCACTAACACTTAGCTATCTAGCAGCACTAACACTTAGCTATCTAGCAGCACTAACACTTAGCTATCTAGCAGCACTAACACTTAGCTATCTAGCAGCACTAACAGCACTAACACTTAGCTATCTAGCAGCACTAACACTTAGCTATCTAGCAGCACTAACACTTAGCTATCTAGCAGCACTAACTGAAGAATATGCCTAGAAGTGGTCAATTATCTAGTGAAGCAAATCAAAAGCTTAAAATACTTTTTGAATCTTCTGCAACCTCACCTGCTGAGATAACTCACTTCTCTCCCCCCACCTGCCCACCTGCTCATTGGCTGGTTGTGGTCATAATTGTAATCATAGTAACACTTGTTGTGTAGGTGACAATATTGAGGAAGTGTTCACGAGGATTGCTGTGGTGGCGTTTGAGAATACTCTGATGAAAGAGATATCAGCTGCTAGCCAACCTGCTCCCAGCAATGGCCAGCTCTCTTCAGCGTCCCCTCTCATACGTAAGAATAATTCCATTGTTGGCTGAAATAATTATAATAATAGCAAATTTTCTCGTTCTATTGGCTGTTTGAACGAGAAAATTTGCTATTACGTAGGAATAGATGATATTTGGTCATTTAACAAGTAGTTTGAGTGGTCTTTTAGTTTCTATTATTCTAGTATTGGAACTCTGGTGGCAGTTTAAAAACACACTTGTCTTTAGTTCCACAAGTTACTAGGTACCAGGCTTATGCAATGTATAACTTTTCTTTCTCTGGTACTTGAGAAAATGAAATAACATTTCCAGTCAGGGTTTCATACAGGATTTTTTTCTTGGGGGGGAGGGAGGAGGGGGGGAACACGTAGCGAAATATTTGTTTGACCGCACCCATTTTGCTGAAACCACACCCATTTGATTACAATTTGTCTCTGGTCTAGAATTAGTGACATCAATCTTGGAAGACGAATGCGTATTGCAATTGAAGGACCTCAAATTAACTGAAGTGAACCTTCACCAAATATTAGATATATACAAACAATAAAATCACAGAATACCATTAAGTAGTAAATATTATTAATTTATTTCATGAAATTCTGGGGGGGGGGGGAGGGATCCCAGGGTGCCCCTAACTCTGTATGAAACCCTGCCAGTATTACTGAAGTCTCTTCTTATTTCTTCGTGTTGAGTTGTTTGACTTAAAAAACACACACACACACACACACACACACACACACACACACACAGTGTCTCAGACAAAATAAATGAAATAATATAAACAACCAGAGTTTTGTTTATGGTGGGCCTAATATTATTGTTTCGATTGTTATTGTTTATAGTAAACAAATCCTCTTCCTCTTCATCAACAAAAAAGACCAAATGCTGCAGCAGATAAAAAACAAGTGCTTTTTTAGCTCGAGCACCTTATATTTGTCACCAATCAATATTTCACCACATTTTGTTGATCTCAAATTTTTACCACTTTCTCAATGTTTGCTATGTCATATCTCTTTTGTATCTCAATAGAAAATGTTTTATTTATTAAAAACAAACTAATTATTTAATAATATGGTACTAAATATGGTGGAATAGGTTATATTTTGGTGGTGTGTGTGTGTGTGGTAGATGTATGCATGTGGATGCAAATATGTACATGTGTGGTGAATAAGTTGATTTTCTAGATGATTGAATGTCATATAAGCTGGACATAAATATAGATTTTTATATTATTATATTTATAGTTGGATGGATGGGATGAGTGGATGTCACCTTGTTTTTTTGCATGTACAAATATTGTGAAAACACACCAGAAGTCTTCAGGGGAACTACTATGTCGCTACCATTTTGCTGTAGTTAACGAGTTCCTTTACTGATAACTGACTACACAATTACAGGACCTGGAACAAAACTACCACAGTAGTGGCGTTTAAAGCATGCGTGCTAAGCGAAGGTTGGCGATTACGAATAGGTAAAAATGCGAGCGGTGAGGAAATACGAAAGGTACGTACAGAAGATATGGAAACAAGTTGAGAGGCTGACAAACTAATTCACTAATTGCAAAGATGTATTCAGAGTTCCAGCATGAGAGCTTAGTAAGTTGGAGTCGGGCTTGCAAACATTTTAGCTAGCTGCTGTACAGTCTAGCTTAGTTGTTGTGAGCTACATGATTTGATTTAGCTGTGAGAGTAGTTCTCTGTGAGAGTCATCCTGTGCGACTATTTCCATCCAGATCAGAGAGGTTATCTTATCAACAGTTGAAAAAAAGTAGTAGTAGATAGAGCTACTATGTTAGGAATTCTTCCAGCTAGCCACATTTAATTAGTATGGTTGTGAATTAATAAATCTATAGCTCGAGAAGACCCCAAGAATAGGTTCAAAGAGACTGAAGACTATAGCAGTACTACTAGGTAAGCACATCTATGTTACTATTTTCTTCCGTCATGATAGAAGTCACAACTTATTCAGGGTTTGTTATTGTTGTTTTGTTTGTGTGTGTGCAGGTGTTGGTTTGATCATATCGGTGCTAGTAGCGGTGAGCCTGGCAATTGGCTTGGCGGTGGAGTCAGTAGTGTTGTCAGGCAGCAGTGGCAGTGTGTGCATGAGTGAGGAATGTGTAGCTCTGAGCAGTCAGATTAGCCGGTACATGGACACGTCTGTCGATCCTTGTGATGACTTCTATCAGTTCACTTGTCATGGCTTCGAGGACAAAGCTATCATTCCATTTGGTGAGAATTATTATATAGTTGCCGATAATGCTGTAGCCATGCAATAACTGAAGAAAATTAACATAAGTATTCACAATCAAGTTTATCTTCATGTGCTTGGTTAACAAAAAAAATTGAGATTTGTCGCGTGAAATTTCAAATTAATTTCACAAGTTTGGTTCACTTCACTGTTTTTAGAGATCAATAAACAGCTCCTCTTTGTTCCTTATCCAGGACTACCTAATTATGTGAAAGTGAAATGCAGGTTCTATCATATCTCCATACCATACTTTGCCACTACAAACAGTGTAGAGCTATAATAACATCGCGTGAACTCAAAATACACAATCACTAGATCTGTTCTGTATGCAATTGTGTGATGTGTTATATGTGTGTGTAGACATATTATGCATGTACATATGCATGTTGATGTTTATATATCTACATTGTTATATATATATATATATATATATATTCATACATGTACACATAATATATTTGAAGGTAAGGAATCAGTCTCTACTCTCTCTGAGATAAGATCAGTTAACACGGAACGGATTCGTGCTTTGATGGAATCAGGAAATAACCGAAGTTTGAACTCACTTCAATCGGCCATCACGTATTACCAATCCTGTATGAACATTTTGGCTACGGACCAGAAATCGGCATCAGACTTAAATTCAATACTGCACACATTAGGTAATTAACACTGGGTTGTAGTAAATAGAGTCAGCTGTGTTCTGTATGTAGGGAGTAAATAAAGGATGAAATTCAAATAAATATGTCAGCTCAGGCTGGAAGAATAAATGGTTTTAACAGCTCGATAGCTAATATACCACGTAAAGTTAGCAATCTATTTTCCAGGACATTTTTAAAAGGTTTAGCATATTTGATACATCATTATTGCTTTGTTGTTGTTAGGAGGTTGGCCGTTGGTAGGACTTGATCTAGGCACCAGTTGGAGCATAAACAATGAGAGTGGCTATCTCACAGAGCTTCTCTATGGCAGCACTGCTTTCCTTCATTTTGGAGTATCTCCTTATGTGAGAAACTCCACCAGAAACATTCTTTATGTGAGGAAATGTTTGAATCCTTTACTGAAATCCTGTTTGATGTGAATTTGTATGCTCAGAGTGGGTCTGGGATAGTGCATGGGCTCACTGGCTATTGGCTACTAACTGAATCTTTACAAGTGACCCGTGGCCCTTGTGAAATGATTTGTTTAAGTAAACAAAAAACAAGAAAGACAAGTAGAAGTAGCTGGCATTCATATTTATTTTACAATTCCATAGCATTTTCATTTTATTCATATTGAATGCACTACCCAAATGTTAGTCTTGTAGCTATAGTTACATAAATACATAATATGGAAGCTGCAAAAATACTATAGAGAAGGTTGAAGTTGCTATGGCAGTGAACTGAATGGAATGAATAGTAATGCATCTTGTGAATAATATTGTATACATATTTTATGATCGATTGTTTTGCAGATTACGCAAGGAGGACTTACAATGCGCAATAAACCTTTTTATATGAAGAACTCAACGAGAAAACTAGTAAGAGAGTATTGTGATTTTCAACTATTGTGTGTTATTTTGCTTCACCTACAACACTAAAAATATAAGTCACATTATGTGCACATACACGCTCTGTTTACAATTAGTTGTGTATCATTCTGTTTAGAATTTGGTTGCTGTGTGCTAACTGTCATAAGTCCTAAGACGTATAAAATGAAGTTCATATTAATAAGAAACATTGATAATTAATTATACTGCACCAAATGATGCCATTGATAGTATTGGGTTGAACAGAAACAGTGACATAACTTGTGTTCTATATACATGTGAGGTAGACTTGTTGACTCAATTGTGAATGGCAGAACACAAGTTAATACATTGACAGTAGTTTATGTAGCTACATGCAAGAGCATGCATGGCAGCCAAGCTGTCATTCCACTGAAATGGTAGCTTTCAGCAGTTTTTTTAAATATTTACATTGTATTTTAATTACTTTGAATAGTGTTAAATTGTGCTACTCTAGTATTGCTACTGGATCTGGTAGATGCATTATGATGGATATGAGGAAAGTTTATTTTTTAATCTGACATTCTTATATTTTTACTGACTTCAGACTTCATCAACATAATTCAAAAACTCAACTTATCCAAACTTTTTTTTGTAACTTCACCATCTGTCTCTGAACTCTAAGACCTTCCATTCTGAGGCAATAGTTGTTTCAAGTCCACTTAGAAACAGACAAGTACACTGCATGCAAGTTGTCTTTAGTATTTTCAAAACTTAAGAACAAAACAAAAAAAAGACAATAGAGTTATGCCAGAGAACATACAGATACAAAATGTTCTTTATCTGCTTGTTAAACTTGTCAATAAACTAGCTTGAATTCATTTGAAGTGAACTTTCTATCAATTTCAAGTCTTCTAGAATGAGTTCTAATATTTTTTGGTCTGTAAAAATAAATAGGAATAGGCATTATATAACTCACAGCAGATATAACTTATTAAGATGGAATAAAGATTATGAACAAAGTCATTCCTCTCAATTTTATTATTATACTATGTATACCTACTTAGTTTGTTGGAGTCTTGACACGAGTGTTCCAAAGCATCAACTCTTCAATGCCGCTGGAATCTTATACTCAAGCAGCACAAGAAATATTGGATTTTGAGACAAAGATAGCTGAAGTGAGTGGGTCATATTTCAAAATACAATAATTAACTAGCTACTACCAACCCAATGCTCAGACAAGTTAGCTATATTCTTTAGTACTTGATATAATGAAGGATATTATCCTTAGCTGTGTTCCTGCTATTGTTGTCAGTTTATTGCTAAATTTTAACGCATATAATCACATGTAGTATACTCATCTGTCAACAACAAGTGAAGCTAAAAACAGAGCCATAAAAGCAAGTCAAAATTTAGGTCATGTGAACATTACAAATTATCATACAGTAGGGTAGGGAGGCCAGGGGGTCCAATGGCCCCTCCAATAATTCTCAAAGGGAGGCCTGCCCCTCCAATATTCCCCACGCTTATACTACATTGAATACTTTAATCTATAGTGATGAGTGATCTTTATAGTTAAATTACAGATCTGATATAAGAGAAGGTAGCATGAAAATTCAGTAGCTAAATCAGCTACCAATTTGTTAGTTCAAATACATAACCTTCTCATTTAGCAGCCTCTACAAAGCTTGTGTTAGAGACCAAGAGAAAGCTTAGTAAAGACTAGAGAGTGTTTACATATCCAGCTTGCTTATGCTACAACGGCTGTCAATATTTTTCTTTCTAGCCATGCTTATACAGGATATTTTTAGAACCAACTTAATTGAGAGGAGTCAAACCAGCATTGTTTGTTGTTGTTTTTTAATTTCAGGGGTGCTTCTCATACCATGAAATTGATTAAAATTTTGTGGCAAATATAAACCAATAATTTTCAGGGAGGCAAAACTATTTCAATATATATCACTGTGGCATTACAATCAGTTTCGTAGCATAAATCTGAGATTGTATTAATGACAATACACTCTTAACATCGCCTCCCCCCCCTAATATTTTTACCTTCCTACTCCACTAACTGTAACATCTTCTGATAATCAATTCAATCATGTGGTGATAAAGCAAGTTTCCAAGCACCTGTAGCCTGCTATGGCCACAAGATGAAGAGCATGAAAGATGAGAAAATGAGTTAAGATATGAGAAGAGTTAAGATAGTAAGTAGATTACATTATTCAATCAACCAGGGGAATGATAATATAACTCTTCATTATGAGACTAAAAACTATTGTAAGTTTGTATAATGATGAGATATTTTGCATGTGATTTGAATCAGGCCCAACCAATCAGGTGTGTGTGTGTGTGTGTGTGTGTGTGTGTTGATATCTCTGTGGATGTTACTATAGCTACATAATAATTTATTAGATGACTGATTTCACTAAGTTGCTCACTCAACCAATGACGCAAGTCCAGCTGACAACTTACAACTCCTTACAGACCACTTTCCCAGAGGTAGGTTCACAATGCAGATACTAGCTGTGTGTGACTATAGAGATACACCCATTGGCTAAAATATACCTGTTATATAAATTAAGGGATGTTCAAATTTCATCAGATATATAAATAGCAGTAATTAAAAAGAAAAGAAACATGATTATTTTTAAAATCATATTTAAAAAAATAAATATTATATATTATAT
>WLWI01004676.1_pt1 | contig 11537 bp, 5 predicted proteins | sample 6701501 | NCBI WGS metagenome assembly WLWI01 (sample SAMN12718690, study PRJNA515312) | sponge metagenome | isolation source: marine sponge | host: Mycale hentscheli | place: New Zealand: South Island, Marlborough, Capsize Point | collected 2014-11-01
CCAGGTATGCCAACTTAACAAGGCGCAACGAAATACAGTAAGCGCAGCCGATGGCCCGTTAGAGCTTTCAGCCTTGCCCACTGCTCGCACAAAAGAGCGCACGCCCGCAAGGTGTCTTTCACGGTTTCACAGAGGTTGACGACGATATTGACTTACACCTGCGTACATTACATAATGTGGACCACAAACAGGAAGTCTGTGTAAAGGTAAAGGGTGGTCAGGTAAGTTAGGATTGAGTGAATGACTCGAGTGTTCTGATGCCAGGGCCTGCCTGGGCTTAGGTGTTCTGTTCAGGAGTAGAGTCCTGGACACACTTAATTCTTAATTATTACACTTGTCAGAGGGTGATATGGCAAAATATTTCACTGTCAGACTTTATTTTCACATGTTATGAAAATGCATTCACCTGCTGCTCACGAAATATTTCACCATATCACACTCAGATTCAGTAGGTATATTTTGTATATGAATCTACAAATGCTTACATGTAATTACATCATAGTTATTATTATTTTTAATGTATTTATGTATATTAGATGAAGCTGTTTAATGATCCAATTCATGGTTCAATATTACTGAATGTACTGGAAGATGCCATAATTAATACTCCAGAATTCTATCGTCTCCGAGACATAAAACAGCTAGGTATGAAATAAAACAATAGTATGATATGAACTTAATTATGGTTATAATATCAAAGCCTGGCACAGGCTTAGCTACATCCTAGAATAAAGATAATAAAGAATGTAGTGTATATTGATTTTATGTTCAAGAAAGCCTATAGCTATTAAATTATATAATATCTATGATTATAGTAATTGATAATGAATTTTGCATATTTGGTAATGCCTATATTTGATGTACACAAGCTTTTGGCTTATACCAGATGAAATAGTTTGTAACTATTGTGCACTTTTTTTAAACTTAGGAGGATTGAGTCATGTCTATCCAGGAGCTGTGCACACTAGATTTGAGCATTCCATTGGGTGAGTTATTAACTAATACCATTATTCCATACTAGCAATACCGAGCCACATAGTGGCACCTGATGTATAAACTTGTGCAAATTAGGAGTAGCATATGGTATTTTATCTATGTTTTCCCTCTCCTGCTCTCTTTCTTCTGAGCCATCCCAGTTTTTCTTATTCCTCTTTTCAACTCATGGATTCTTTTCTCCGGTCCTTTGTTTATCTCTTCTACTCCCCAGTATTTCTGTCTTTTCTGTGCATTTTCTTTCACTTCTTCATTGAAATTGTTACATCAGTCAGTTTTTTGTCGCGCTTTCAATTTTTCTTGACCCTTCTCCTGCTTCTCAGTTTTTCATATACCCATGGATGATGGTTGCCTACATTAGGTGAACATTCTTTTGTAACTCAGTTAAATGACTCAGTGTTCAGTCTTTATAGAGTGGGTGATAGACAGAGCAAGCAAGACCTACAAAAAAAAAATAAGGAAAAAAAAAAAAAAAAAGAAAAGAAAGAAAAGAAAAGAAAAAAAAGTGTGCTCAATTCCTGAGCTAGAGGTTGCAGGCTTGAACTCCTATGTAAACGATTGTATTTTTTATCTGCCTTTTTATTGACAAATACTTTTCTTATTGATGATCTTTACCAACTGTACACAGCTCATGAATTATTCATGAACACACACATACTATTGTCATTGCTGACACATTATGTGTATTATCTTAGAAGCATTGCAGAATAATGTTTGTAATCACAAACACATAAAGCACAACATACTTTTCTTAGTGTATATTGTGACTAATTATAGACATTGAAATGCTTGCAACAGTATTTACCATGATAATGTTAATAATATTAATATAGGTTTATAAGTAATATTCCTATATATTTTTTTCATAAACATATATTAATACATCAAGAGTTTGCCATCTTGCGGGTGAGTTTGTAAAACATCTGCAGCAGTCATCTGGAAAAAAACTGATATCAGATCTTGATGAAGACTGTATTCGCTTGGCTGGATTATGTCATGATTTAGGTAATTTTATTTTCTACATATGAGAATTGACATTATGATAATTATTACATGCAAAAATAATTTGGCATGTAAAAACATCTCAATTTGTGGCATCCTAATATTGCTAATGATATTATAATTATACCCTAATTATTTAAAAAAATTTCCTGGTTATTATATAAACTTTTATTTTAATAAACTAGAACTAAGCATGTGTGAAATTACTAAGTGATAATGAAGTTGTAATACTTGATTAAATTTGTGATTACAATATTTTCATGTATTCTGCTATAATACTTAATATTAAAAGCATACTTCACATACATTTGTGCTATGAGAATGATCCAAATTGAGAGTTCTATTACTGATTTCTAAACACCATCTAATTATCATCTTATCAATTGTTTTTCAATTTTTACTAAAATAATCTATTCTCTGATGTATTCACATACTGAAATGTGAGGCAGTAATCAACTTTGCTTTAAATATTCCTAATGAGTTTGTAGACTTCATCAAGGTCATGCAACCAGTTGACCTATTAAAGGTACAAGGGGTCAGCTCAACACACCCAATATGTATATTAGTGAGAAGTGGGTTTTAAAATGTGCTAATTATTATGCTACCATAGAGACTGGCATTAGATATAATAGCATCCTTGAACAATAAAATAAAATCAGTCATTTTAGGGGATCGTTAAATTTTTTAATTTTTTTTTTAATATGTAGGACACGGTCCATTTTCTCACTTATTTGAGCAAGTCCTCAAAGAAATGAATAAAGTAAGTGAATGATTTTATGATATAATTGATACTAATAAATTCTCTGTAAACTTAGGATATAAATCATGAAAATATTTCCACTTTAATGTTTAAAAAAATTCTCTTGGAACATCCAAACGTTTTGAAAATATTTGCACTTCGGAATCTTAAGAATATTCACGTGGACAAAATATGTGTTATGATTGCAGGCTCTAAGGAGGTAAGTTAACCTTGTTGTGTGAAGGTTACAATAGTCATGCTGTTATGATGTGCTAACAGGCAAAATCTGATGAAGTAAAGGAGGAGTTACGAACCAAAGCTTATTTGTATGAGGTAAAAACTTAAATCTCACAGACTCTAGAATAGTAACACCATTCAGGTAAGCCTAATTTTCTTCATTATGCGACTGAATATTTTACATTTTCAAAGAGAATTATTGATGGCAGTGTATAATGATTCTAGATTGTTGCTAACAAGAAGAGTGGATTAGATGTAGACAAGTGGGACTACTTTGCCAGAGACTGCTATTTTCTTGGTGTAAAGAATGAGTTGGATGCTAAGTAAGTGTTTTCTTGTGTGATTTTCTTATAAATTAAATTTATATCTTTGAGAATGTTATTATTTTTCAAATATTAAATATTGTTTACTCAATTTTCTTACCATGGCAACGACTTTGTTGATCCTGTATGGATCGCAACTACTGAGAGCTAATGTACGAAACACCTTCACTTAATAATATAATAACATGCTGTTCTGTCAATCACCACGACAACAACGGTATTTGTATTCATAAATGTTTCCTTAGCTTAGCCAGGTTGGTATAGTGTTGCCAGTAACAGGTTGTTAAAGCATCATCAGCAATGACTATTGTACATGGTGTGTGTATGAGCACAGGAAGAGAAAAGTAAGTGAGAAGTGATAACGATATGTGTATCAATAATTAATAGGTGGGATGATAACGAATCATTAGTAACGATGACGATGGTAGTGTTGTATAATAAAAATGAATAAAGCTGAGCCCAGTTGGTATAACCTAGTTAGTAACGACGACACAAGCAGTTAAAACAAGGTAGATACTTATAATGAAATCAGGAAGTTCCATTTTTTGTCCTGAAATTTTTTTCAGATCTGCATGCAAATATTACAAAAAAAAAAAAAAAATAGCTGCATGTATTTTTTAAGGAATTAGCCCTAAAATGTGACTTACTATTGAAACTTGGAGAAGCTTCATTCTTTAAAAAAGGCAGCTTGAATTTTTTTAGGTAAGAAGTAGCTGTAACATACAACGTTTTCACACACACACACACCTACACACACACATACACTTACACACTTACACACACACATACTTATACACACACACACACTTGCTCACTGTATATATTAACACGAACTGAGAGCACTTAGCTACAAAAAAAAACCCGCCAATTTTGAAAGTTCATGCGGTAATGTGTTTTCAATGCCACATTAACTACTAAACTGCATACTTGAAAATGGCAAGCACTTATAAAGCTCACTTTTGGAGCGTTCTATTGTAATACATTATGTTACTATTATAATAACTGGGTGGAAGCCTAAAGAGGTAAACAATAAAACTTCCTCGGATGATATGGAGCAAAATTGATAGACCAAAGTATATGTATTCAAAGATACAAAGGACATACTTAAGATCAAACATTATATTAATGTTGTGCTACCCTGACAGTGTCTTGTTTGCTTCTAATTTTGCTATTTTGGTTGTAAGTATGACTGTGCAGATACTAATAAATGCTCAATTAATGTGAAAAATATTTCTAGGCGTTGTATGTTACTGAGCAGAATTATTGATTATGGAGAAGAAAAGCACATAGCATTTAGAGATAAGGTAAGATGTATTGTATATACACTTATTGTTCATATAATTGTGGCAGTCGAATTAGCCAAATTGGCTCTAAATTTTAGTGTTAAGTGTGTTAAGGAATGTTTATTTTAATGAAAACTAGCTGTACATTTTTTTTATGGAACTTGAAAATGCAGCAGTCTTTGCAGCAGGTGCACTTGGTCTGTGATATCTAGCTGATAGGGAGTGGCTTTTCATTTTCAATCAAAACTATTGATCTCCATGGATAGCTAATGAAGCCTTGTAAAAGTTATAGTTTTCCTTGTGTAAAATCATGTGTAATTTAGGTGACTTTCATGTAAATTTTTTATGTAGGAATATTTGAACATTTACGGAATGTTCAGAACAAGAGCCATGATTCATCTGAAGGCATGCAATCATAGGAAGTGGGTTGCAATTGAGATGATGTAAGCAACTGGTATTAGTAGTTCCCAAAGATAATAAAATATGATGAAAATAAATTCTTTTGTTTATTTTAGCAAACTATAGTAATGAAAATTACCTACCTGCTGATACCTAAATTAAAAATCCATTTGCTATCTGAAATATAGTGCTTGAAAGGCCGAATTATATTAACTATTAATTCAAATAAGGTGTTTCAAAACATTCACTTTCTGCTTAAATTTAACTGCAAGTTTTGTGTCTGGTTGGACTATTTGCTGATTGAATTTAGAAATTAAAAAATTTCCCAAATGAGAAATAAAGGATATCAAATTAAATAAAGAAAATTAATATTTTGAGCTAACCACACATTTTGTGCGTACTACTAACTAAACTTCATATTGAGCGAAGTTGTACCTTTTGCAAAGCCTATTTTCACTCATGTTTTTATTTGTATACATGCAGAGTGAGAAGAGAAATACAATATTATGTTGTAAAATACTGCATAGGTCTTTGGCTTGCATATTTGACTTGTTAATAATATTCCAATTTTTAAAGATTGTATATTGATAGTGTATTCATTGTTAAGAAATAATTCATGAGATAATTTATATCAGAAGGTTAATTTGCTAGCACTATTAATTATTTGTGAATTCACATAGTAATATTTGAACTATTAGTAATCTTTGTAATCCATATCTGTATTATAATGTTTCTAACCTGCTTGTTTTCATTCTTTCTCTCTTATTTCCTTGTAATTGAGAAAAGTTATTATTCTAATGCTTGCATTGTTAGGATAAAAGATGCCATAGTGGAGGCTAAAGACATGAAGCTATTTCCAAGTCATCAGCAGTCATCACCAGACTCTACTGAGTATGACTGTGGCAATAAAAATTGATTAATTGAGTGGCTTTTTATATTTATCTGACAATATTCTGCATGAGATACTAGAACATCCCATAAAAAGATAAGTGTTTGCCAGCACCTGGATTAACACAGTGATTTTTGGAAATAATATAATCTTGCTCCTGTACTTGTATTATTTAATCTTTAAATAGAGCATGACATGAAATATAAGTAATACTTTTCTCCTGAAGTAGTTTTAGTGTTTGATTATATTTTTTCATTTCCTTTTCTATTGACTGACCCCTTTGATCAAGAGAAGTTATTTAATTGTTAGGATGAAAGGTGCCATAGTGGATCCTGTAGATCAAAAGTGGTCATTAAAAGAAATTGTAATTGAGAAAAATTCATTCTAATGCTTTTATTGTTAGGATAAATGATGCCACAGAGGAGGCTAAAGATCCGAAGCCATCTCCAAGTCCTCAGCAGTCATCACCAGACCCAACTGAGTATGACTGTGGCAATAAAAGAAATTGATTAATTGAGTGGCTTTTTATATTTATCTGACAATATTCTGCATGAGATAATGGAACATCCCATAAAAGATAATTGTTTGCCAGCACCTGGATTAACATAGTGATTATTGGAAATAATATAATCTTGTTCCTGTACTTGTATTAATTAATCTTTAAATAAAGCACGACATGAAATATAGCAATATTTTTCTCCTGAAGTAGTTTTAGTGTTTGATTATATTTTTTTATTTCCTTTTTCTATTGATTCCAAAAAGTTATTCAATTATTAGGATGAAAGATGCTGTAGTGAAGCCTGAAGATCAGAAGAAGTCATTAATAGAAATTCTGAAGGATGCAGAAAATGGTGACTTAAGTGGCTTTTTATATTTGTCTGACAATATTCTGCACAAGATAATGGAACATGCAGAGAAAGAACATGAAGTAAGACTATATATTCTTTGATAAAATATAAACAGTAATATATTCTCTTTGTGTAGTCACGTGAACTTGTGAAGAGGCTCATTAAGCGAGATTGTTATGAAATTATCGATGAAATCATTCTTCCATCTGGCTCAACCACAGTAAAAATTTGCGGCTACAAAAAATATCACATATATTTTTCAAATTATGTTTATTGTTTATTTTATAGTTGAGCAACGATACCCAGAAAAGGCTTAAAAAACTTAGACGTGAAAAGTATAGTGACGGTTTATACGAAATACATGTAATTAAAATGTGCATGTTACACATATATATTTTTTATAATTGATATGTATGTATTTTCTTAGTGTGGAAAAATTGCTTATGCTTCAGAGGAAAAAGAGGATCCCACCGAAGACATCTATTTTTATTCAAAAGAGAATGAGAAACAGGTTGGTTTATGAGTTGAATATGTCTTAGCTAAGTTGGTATAAATGGATAAGATCCTGCCTACACTGAATGTTGAAATCATTGAATAAACTGGTACTAGTACAAAAACAAACAGATAAACAAACAAACAAAAAACAAACATTCTACTATCACTTAATCTAATCTGAATTTGCATTTATAACAACTCATATCTTAAATATAATAATGTAAGTGGTGTAACCAATGTAGAATGTTGAGTTTATCAAAATTACAGCTAATATTTGTGGAAAAAAAGTCTATCATTACAAGGATCGTGACAGAATATTATAGCTATCATTATAATATTGTTCTAATGTTATTTTTAATAGTAAATGCATTATAGAAGTCATATGTATCTAGCTACAAGAGATGTCAGATACGTCAAAGGAGCCACAACTACAAAAAACGGACAAGCACAAGGTAGGGTTAGCATTTTAATTATGTTTTTTACTTATTTATATTTCTTTATTTTTCTTTATTATTAACTTATTCATCTATTCACTTGTGTTTTTTTATTATTAGATATTAAATTTTATTATTAATCTATTGATATATATATAATATATAATATATATATACTAATTTGCTTCTGTACTTATTCATGTTATTTGTATTGGTTTATGAAATATATATTAATATTTAGTTTACCTTCATTAATCAGTTAACAAAGAGTTATCCAATTTGTTACAAGACGTACACATTGAGTTTACAGCTGAGGTAAAGAACACTTTGTCAACTACTATGCAAACTTCCACTTGAAGAGTTTACAAGCAATTTGCAGGGCTGTCCATTGTGAACTACTTGCACACTTTTTGGCAACTACTTGTAAACCTCGAACACTTGTTAACTAGTTGCAAACTTCAAGTTCACAATTTGCAAACTACCCTTGTAAACTTGGGCTTTTGGCCCTGTGATAGCTATCATTATATATTGTTCTAATGTTATTTTTAATAGTAAATGCATTATATATGTCATGTGTATCTAGCTACAAGGGAAGCCAGATATGCCAGAGGAGTCAAAATCAAAAATACAGAGGCACAAGGTAGGGTTAGCATTTTTCAACAAGTCCAAAATGCATTATTTCACTATTTGTAATTGATATAACAGAACATTAATTATACAAATATTACCGAATTAAACAACAACTTGTGGCTACTTTAAGTATCAGCTACCTCTAAATTAAATAGAAATGTAGCATTTTGTTGTGCCTATACCTTTAAGGATTACATGAATCCTTAAGTATGGTTAATATTATTCAACATTTGTAAAAGCATATGTTTCCAGGGAGAATTCATAATGAATTTATTACATTCCTCATTAATTACTGAAGAAAGAATTAACGTACTAAATTGGAAGAACATAGCGTTTACACTATGTGAGTTCTGTGTATGGTGGTATTTAGAAAAGTCCATTTTGCATATTATATGTAGTGTAAAGGTGGTACAGTTATATGACCACATCTAATGTAGTTATAATATTTATTACGCCAACAAATGACATTTTGTGATGATTTAAATTGAGCACATCATTTCTATAGTACGGTGCATAAATTGCGCATCTAAAATTACGGGCAAATTGATGTTCAATAAAAGTAGCACGGTGGAAATTGAAATAGGACAGTAACTAAGTGAAATACCTCTGTAGCTAAGTGAAGTAGTATGGATAAGTGCTCATAGGTACAACACTAGCCTTGGAAATGTTCAGTTCGAGTATAGTTTCTAGTTTAGACTATGCTATTTGTTGGCACAACAGTTCTATTTGCATTAGACGGAATTAGTTCTAGAAGAGCCATATATTGAGAACAAAGTCCAGGAGGATGAAGACGGCAGTGAGTGAACGTTATAGTGTACCTACAGTGCAAATGATTAAAAAAAAAAGAGCTCCCCTACTATTGGTGAGTCATAACACAGGTGACTCGTGCTATTAGGGATGAATAACACAGTTACCCATGCTATCATTCATAATAACCCTAGTTTTCATCCTTTGAAATTAACACAATCGTTACAGGAAGTTGATGAAATAAAGGAAAAAAATACTATATTTGTTTACCATACATATTTGTCTTGCTAGCCACCGGTATCTTACATCACTCGCCCAGTGTCTTTTGTGGAGTATCATTTGAGGTTATTGAGGAAGTTTAAATCTGAGGAAGCAGATGACGAGGAAGCAGATGACGAGAAAGTCAAAAAGTGGTTAGACAATATCAAAGTATTTAATTAATCTTATTTTTCATAACAAGTGTCTGATTGATAGGTTTCGTGTAGTTGTAAAATCATGCTGTTCAGGACCAGGAAAGAGTAAATTTCAAGAATTATATCGAAGCAAGTCAAACATTTTTTAACCAGCTATACTTATTATTATACACTATTAGTATTCCTAATAGATATAACTATATAACTTTTACTATGTTAGACTTTATTTTTAAGTTATAGTGACATCATAATTTTGACAAATATTGCACCATGCATAAGTGACTAGAGTTGCGATTAGATTAAACTATAGCTGCTATCTCGTTCTATATTTATGTAAAGTTGGCATTGAATAAAAATTATGCAACAACATTTTGATTGTGGAGAAATTAATTTGTTTTGAGATTCATGTTTTAATTGCCCCCAACTGATGGAGATCTTCTGGGATGAAATATTTTGGTTTATTCTTTCCCATTCAATATAACATATATATATACATAAAGTTATTGTGGAAGAATGACTTGTTCCCATATATTGCTGTCGTATTCATGCAACCTTAACCTAATGCATTTACATTCATTCACCTATAATCATAGTCATGCACTTCCATTCACTTAATGTGAACTTATTCAACCCATACCTATGTGTTATGTATTACTTTCAAACAACCCAACCAGTCAATTCCAAGACAAAATTCCCAACAGGATGAACACACACATACATATTGTAACAGTTTTGTACTAGATTGGCCTAAGCCCTATCTAGCTATCTATACTTGACAGTATTAATACCTGTATATTTGCTATTAACTATAATTAGGACAATTCAATGACTGACATAACTCAACACAACTGACTATAAAACTCCACAAGTCTCAGTCTTATATCAGTAAATCACACAAAACCACAATGAAGTAATGTCTGTTATCTGATGAGGTCATATCACACCACATCTCCCCCTTTATAGGTAAGTCTCTCTGGGTTTTTTATAGCAAGACCGGTCTGTGAGCGAGTTGCGATACGTCTGGGTACCTCCGCTGGTTGATTATCTGCTGGAGTCTCAATTTCACTAGCTGGTTCAGCTGGGATGTTCGGAAGTACATTCAGATGATTCTGATTCCTTCGAATTTCTCCAGATGGTGTCTCTATGACATATGATCTTGGACTTGCTGCTGGCTGACACACTCTGCCTTTTACTAACTGATTCTCTGAAGTGATCACAACTTCAGAGCCATTTGGTATTTCAGCTTGAACTTGAACTCGATGACGCTGATCATAATTTTCTTTTTGCTTGGACTTGAATTGAACATTATCTCTCCTGAACTGAGGTAGATATGACCACTCTGGTGCTAACATTTTTGTGGTTTGTGGGATAGTTGTACGAAGTTTTCTTCCCATCAGTAACTCAGATGGACTGGGTTTGCACCAAGGCATAGGAGTTGCCCTGTATGAAAGAACAATGGCAGTGATCACTCACGGCCAATTACTCAGCTACATGAAGACGAGATACAACAAGGCTCCTACTTAACGGCTGGCCACTTCTTAATAGGCAGGCCACTTCGAGCTCCACCATCAGCTCCACCCTCTACAGGAAAAGTCACTTCACTTCGAAGATGGAGACTCGTAGAACGTCTTAAGGCAGACCTATGGAAAAAGTGGCTCACCACATACCTGGCCACGCAAGCCCAACGTTCGAAATGGACTCGCCCAGGATTACAACTCAAGAAAGGAGTCAAAGACGAAGTTCTCAGGACCAGAGCATGGCCCCTAGCAAGAATCAAAGAAACTTACCCTGGCTCGGATGGACAAGTCAGAGCTGTCAAACTGAAATGCAAAAACAAGACATATACTCGTGCATCTACACTACTGATACCTTTCTCGCCGGACGAGACGTCTTCCCAAGCCCGCCCCGGGAGTCTGTCTGGGATCACCCAGACATAGAAGATATAACATTTTAGGAACACAATCTCATGATTGTCAATACCTCATCAACACCTAGTTAAACACTTCACCCTTTTCTCATACTATACACAAGTCGTCGGACTTAATGATATTCATGATATGTAAACCCACACTCACCTTCACTTAGTTATTTCTTTATATACCGCA
>WLWI01004679.1_pt1 | contig 11531 bp, 5 predicted proteins | sample 6701501 | NCBI WGS metagenome assembly WLWI01 (sample SAMN12718690, study PRJNA515312) | sponge metagenome | isolation source: marine sponge | host: Mycale hentscheli | place: New Zealand: South Island, Marlborough, Capsize Point | collected 2014-11-01
CAAGATTACAATTGTAGCTAGAGTCTCCCTGACTATATACATAATATATCTTCATTTAATTGTGTTTATGATGCTGACCATTCTCCAAAATTATGATCAGACGTCATTAATAGCTATATAAAAATAGTTAAACTGGCTAGATATAGTAGAATGCATTCATTAAAAAGGTCAAAATTAAAATTTTGTATATTACCGCCTCGGAAACGTTCACACGCTTGATTAAACTGACTGTGAATACATGTGACTAGAGAAGCAAAAGGAATTGAATTTTGACATTTTGACCAATTATGACACTAATGTAAACTTAGCTGTGACGAGTCCTAGTGTTCCATAGGCTTGCACCATTCTATTACTCTTGAAGTAGCTTAACTATTTTTTTATCTTGTTTATCATTTTTCCTTCATTTTTTTTGTAAATGATCCAAAAAAAAATCAATCAACCAAAATTGAAATTTACAACTTCATTATGAAACTAGCCAAAATAACCAATAACTGTTTGTTCTTCCAAGAATGAAACCCACATGATGTCATGTTGTTGATATAATCATATATATAGCGCATGTTACGCTTTAGCGAAAATGAATCCTAAAAAACTTAATTCTACGGTACCTTTGCGCTTACAACAACATAGACAGATAGTGTTTGAATCTGTAACGATGAGTTGTTTTGTATATGTAGTTCGATTTTTTTTTATTTTCATCGTTATGCTACAACAGTTTCTTCGAGGTAAGCGCTTCTAAGAGCTAGATTTTTTTTTTCATTATTAAGAAGCAATATAAAATTAAGTTATAAATGAGAAGCTATGGATTTCAAGTGAGATGATTTCTAATTAGAACCTTCATGTCAACATCTCACAAAGTTTATACTTTAAAGCACTGTTTTACATTGAGTGTTGTATTGTACACTACTTAAATTTCAATAGCATACCTTTGAGACCTTTATACTCTGCACCAATATTCAATTTAGATTTTCTTTAACATGATTATAAATGTACAATAAATATAATCATTACTTGACAATCATGTTCTAGCTTTTATTCATGTAGATAATTTAGAATAATTATTATGACTCAATAGTCAATGTAATTTTATTCATGTCTAGATAAATATGCCCAATTTTCCAGGACCATTAAGAGTATTCTAAGAAAACCAGCACTACATACAGAATTTACATACTCAACACCTCTTCCATACTATTCAATAGTGTGAGATGCTTACTCAAATAATTAATAGGATGATGAGTGCAAGCCCAAATGACTCTTATATAAATAAATTGAATACAAACAGTTTTATGTGTGTTTTGTGCCTGTATGTGCTATGAGCCATATATCCCCAAAAAATTGTATGTTGTAAATATCAACATATGTTTTGTAAACCATTTCCTGAAGCACTGTTCTATCTTATAACAAGCGTTATTTTCTTTGCTTTAAAGCCCATAGCCAATTGAAAATTTTGTAAACATGTTACATAAGTTACAATATCTCAGGATCATTGGCATAATGTTTGTCCCATAGTCATATCTGATCAAAGTTTGTGAGTCATATCAAACTAAAGTGGTCAATAAGGAGATAGAGGAAGGGGACCTGATGGATGGGAAATGAGTGGTAGTGGTGGAGAGGGTTAGCATTGAATGAAGAGAAAGAGCAAGGACTGGAGTTGACAAGAATAGAAAGTATCGAATGAGAAAGTGAATGAAGGAGAGTTGGTAAAAGTTTCAGCTGTTTAGTCTGACTTCTCAAAGTTAAAGAAATCACATGTGCTCTAATATTTTTTGCTTACTGTCAGTTTTTTAGTAGCTACCTAACATGTAAGAAGCCTTTAAAAAAATCATAATCATTATATAGCTCATCATTATTCTTAAAGCAAATAAACATTTTGTCCACATTATTTTACTTCAGAATATATGTCAATATAGGTATTACCTGAAATAGGTTCATTTCATATTAAAAAAAGCATGAAAATAATTTCACTGAGGAAAAACTGTCATTGACATCGTCAGCTTTCCACCCTATCAATAATTTTTCACGACATTTCTAATTATTTGTGGAGAGTGAGATGATAAAGATGATGAGATAAGCAGGCCATGTAAAAAATATTTTAGTAGTGTAAGAAATAAATTGTTTAGTTTTAATTGTTGTAGTGAATATGTAAGACAATCACTATTTGTAGAACAATACTAACTCTATGCATACTACACGCTAAATATTTAATGGAGAGCATAATTACAATACATCAATAAATATAAATCCTAATAAAAAATTGTCAAGTATTATTAAAAAATCAGTCTAACTGGTAATGGGTCTATTGATGTTAAGAATAAAAAAAAATGTCATACTAGACTAATAATAATATACTGGTTTGTAATGAGTTTGATGGCTTAATTAGCTGACCAATTGAGAAGTAAGATTTCTGAATTGTATTTAAAATCTCAGTGACACTAACAAATACCATAACAACAGATACGCATCATCCTTGTATTTCATGTAGTAACTCTATATAGTGCACGTTATAGTGCAGAAAAATGACTCCTAAAACCAAATTTTATGGATCTTTGCATTTACAACATTGACGAATAATGTGTTTTATAGCTGCAATGAGGATTATGAAGGGTATTGCTCTTCTGTATTTGACTTTTTTGTTTTTTATCATTATGCCAAGATAGTTTCAGTTTTTTTAGTTAAGAACTTCTGTGTAGCTAATATAATTTTAATGACACCTTTTCAACAGTAAGAAATAATATAAATAGAAAAGTTATAATTTACATCAAGATAGGGAGTTTACATAACTTAGTTTAGGCATTAAATAGGAAGTGTTTTCTCAGCACCAATGTTATATTATTGCCTCCATAGTTAGTCACAGCAGGTGATGAAGTCTATCAGTTTAATTCTTCAGTTGGAAAATATATTGCTTAAGTACTCTGTTTTTACACTAAGGACTGTAAAGTACATCCCATTTATGTTGTGCATAAATCTACAATTTTGCTTAGATTTAAGCCAACATTCAAATGATGTACAAATAAACACAAAGCACAAAATGATTGTCAGAACAACTGTATTGTTTTTTGGTTCACGGTTCTGCAATCCTTAAATTTAGTACATGTATCGGTTTATTGAGAGAACTAGAATATTATACTCAATAAAGTATTAAAATTAGTATAATATCATTTAGTTAGACATAGCTTGGCCAAAAATGAAGTATACACAAAATGATAGTGTGTTTGGCGGCGGATCGAATATGACAATTCAAAAATGGAATCTTCGAATTACATAGTCAGAAACTAAAACAATAAAAATACAGTTGTTGCCTTACAGATACTACAATGCTGAATTTTTTCACATTTTATTGTTCCATAAAATGTTGTTATACTCCATCAGCAATTGTATTATGTGCAGGAACAGCTCAGCATTGTCAGAAGAATGCAACTTTGTCAATTCCATTTGGTTCAGTCTCTGCAGGAGTTGTCAACACTACAGCTCCATTTTGTTTTATATGTGGTGATAATGTAGCCACATTCAGTCTAGCTGGAGTAATGCTGACAAATACTGAAGATTATTTCATTGATATGTCTATTGATGCACTTGTGATAAACAGTTGGACTAGTCTAATGTTTGATGCCAACAGAGCCATCAGTGTGGAATGTGTTAGTACTGGTACTCCTATTACTTACAGTGGGACCTTTTTCTCAGAACGTGAGTTGCATATAATATTTTGTAGAATATTGAGTTTGTATATGAAGATATGTTAAACCGGTGAACATGAAATTTTCCATTGAGTGAATACTTTAATTCTATTTTATAGCTGCAGGACCACTTGCTATTTCACATTCAATGCCATTTAATGAAGATGCCAATGTATCAATAATTTGTGTAAATGAAAATCAAAATGAGAAATATCGAGGCAGTCCTCAGTGGCGATCCCCCAATTGCAATAATGTTGGCACTAGAAATCAAGTAGTGGCAACTTTAGAGATAGCTAGAGTCACCAGACACCAGGCAGGAACATACACTTGCCATGTTCCAGGAGTACCGGAAATTTCTGCAGCAAAGTATCATTTGGTAATACATTGTAAGTTATGTATATAATAATATTATATGAAAATTTTTTTTTATAAATATTAATTTTTTAATTCATACACTGATTTCAAACTATAACTACAACAATAATAATAGTGACAGGATCTAAGGTTATATTACACATTGTTAGTGACTTTAATGAAGATGCAGATTATTAATGATTGCTTCAAAATGTGAAACACGTGGTGCTTACAGTTCAAATAGTCCCATGGTTCTTTACACTAAACAATTACTTGTACTCATAGGAAGATTAAAAAAAACTACAGTAAAGAAAGTCCTTATGGTCATAACAGATATTGTCTCATGACTTTATTGAGATATGTAATACAATACAAATATTTATGCTAAATTAAATCATTTGCTTTTAAAACATTAGTTGATTAAAAAATAATGGAAAAGATTTCTATAGCCAATATTGTAGCTTATCATTGTATCAAATTTAATACAGTTATATTATTAGTTTGGAATGTAATAGTGTAATATTTGATGTTCAGACATTCAGGCAAAAAGTACTGCAAATCATGTTCAAACCACTAGACATGAACTACTAGCTTTGAACTGCAGTTACATTGGACTGCCTTCACCTAATGTAACCTGGACACTCAATGGAATCCCTCTTAATGCAGCAGCTTATAATGATCTTACCATCAGTTCTTCAAAGACTGATGCTATCAATACATCCATGCTGACATGGTTAAATGTACCTGATGGAGCTCAAGGAAGCTATTCCTGCATAATCGCCAATACTGTTGGCTTTATTAATGTAGAATTTTATGTTACAGTAAAATGTAAGACATATATATATATATATAATAATATTATATCTGTTCTACAAGTATGCATTACGATATAATGATTATCACCATTATTATAAGAAAAATATTAAAGTACTGATTTTATAATAGATACTAACATGCATACACTTAGCTAACCTAATGTGATTGGAGGTTAGAATAGTTCACTAATCGTGAAAATTTTTTCGGAACTTTTGAAGTTGACAAATGACAGGTTTTGAACTTTTGAAACTGACAAATTTTGATTTCTGAACTTTTTAAGTTAATTGCAAAGCAGTAATTTAGGGGTGTAGCATCACTATCTCAATTAAGGCCAATTTTGCAATGTTCATCTTGTGAATTACATCTTGTGAATTTTGTTTTAAATGACTTATTTCCATATTTTTTAGAGCCACGCAAATATTTGTATTTCAATATTTATAAGTGCTATTTTTACAAGTAATATTATTTCAGTAATTTATACATTTATGTTACTCATGCTAGCAGCTATTAGTCTTGTAAAATTTCTGAAAATTTACAATTAATTGAATAGGTTTTCGTTTATATAATAATAGCTCAAATATTTTAGCGTTATATCGGTTGATGCATAATAAATAAGTAGTCAAATTTTTGTTCAGTTACATCTCACATGATTTTATTTGCAGATTCTTCAATGCCAAAATTGACTTATATAATTGGAGGGTCTGTACTTGCTACTATCATCTGTTATACTATAGTGCTCCTAATTATAGTTACTATAGTATTATGCATGAGAAAAAAACATTCCACAAAGTAAGTATCATCAATATGTATTCAGTGAATAATTTGCTCTAAAATTTTATACAATAATTATCTAGTAACATTTCAATCTTTGTTGAAGCGTACTATTATATAAAAAACACAGTTTTCTAATAAAAATACTAATATTGTTAAGAGCTGATTTTTATTTAAATTTTTACTCTGTGAGAAAAGGTTTGTTTGATTAAACAAAAGAAAATGACAATAACCAAAGGGGCAACAATAAGTGCCACGATACACTGGCTAGTTATTCTGATTAAAAGAACAATGTATTTGGCATATATCTAGCAATCTGGTTGCAACATAGCTCATCTGATGAAAACTGTAGATGTAAATGATGTATTCATAAACATGTGAGGGTCACCCACTCATAGTTATTATGCAAAATTCCAATTCTATAATATAGCACTGTTATATTGAATTGTAGTATTATTTTTTGGATGTAACAGATCTAGTGCTGAGATATCACAAAGTGAACAACACTATGATTGTGTACTTGAAAGGTAAAGTAGTTTTTGACATGTAGAAAGTTTATTTGTTTCCTACTTTAAAAGTATATTGACACCAAACATTTATGTGATTGTAGCGATTCTCAGGAATTTAGAAACATTACTATTTGCATAATAATATTTTAAATTATTATACACGTTTATTGTTATGCTTGCATATTCGCTTGCTAATACATAGTACATTAATTAATAAACTATTTTCAATTACTATGATATTGAGTTTAATTATCAACAATTGGCACGTGAGCATAATTGTCTGCTAAGCTGCTTTGAAGTTCTTGTAAATATTTTAATGCAGGAGAACTAACCAAATTGAAGTTAATTCTAACGTGGCCTATGGAATGAAGACACATCAATGAAGCACCTACTCAACATTTATGTACATGAAATATAAATTTCCTGATATTGTGGTAACTCATGCTTTGTGTATAATTTTGCAGTATTTCTAGATTGTCTTTCTTTTTTTTGTATAAAAAGTGCAGTAACTGCATAATGCTACACCACAGTACATATGCAAGTCATGGTTTAGCACAGATTCCAGTACTACATGTCGGAATTTGATCATGTAGAGTCCAAAGTGTACCTAATAGAATGTGGTGGCTGAACATCAAAATTGAACACCTGTGGAGATGACAAGGTCACAATGTGGGTATGAAGTGGTCAATATCAGAATTTCTGGACAGACACATTATCAATAGTGTTGTACTTGAGAAAGTGTACTCCTTTGAAAGCCATCAAGAACATAGCTTCTTTTGAGGCTTTTCACAGAAAAAGCATAAGACTTTTTTTATGCATTGGGATGGATGTGTTATGCCAATATGAGCAGAAAAAGTTGGATTTAGTAGCTTAATGATGAATTTTTGTCGGCTATGGGAATTGAGGTAGAGGGTTATCAAATGCAGTGAGGAAGTTGCTCTAGTCAATGTGGGAACACCCACTCAGCCATATGGAGGTGAGAGGGAGCAAAAGCCAGGCACATGCCTTTGAACTAATTTGACAGTTTTGTGTGTTTGTGTGTATACTAAAGAGTTAATTGGTATGTGTTTCCTTATTTGGTTTTTGTAAGTCATGGTGTCAGTTTTGTTGGCCAATCAGATTTGAGAGAGTGTGGGTGAGACATAGGGTTTTATATACTGTAGCCTGTCTCACCCATCTCAGATTTTATACAGTGAGGTTTAGAACTTTAGCTTATAACGTTGATAGTGTATGCATCAAGTCTAATTGAGCTGTTCTAATTAAGCAATCAATCCAAATTTCAGCCAGCACAGGTATAAATAAATATTTCTATCTGTCTTTGGTTAGGTCTCACGTAACATTTTGTATTGCATTCAAATTAGTATTACAGCTACCTTTGATAGAATACAAAGATGTAAACAAAATATATAGCACAACAAACTATAACGTTTTTATTATTGCATTGCTTTGAACTATTGGCTTTGATTTATCTGGTAAAAAGTATGAAGAATCCTTCTAACAGTTTAAAATTTTCAAGTTAGCTACATATCCTGACATGTTCTCCTTCTAATTAAAAAACAACAACACTTCTTTAAAACGCAGTCATCAATATTTTAGGATGTATTTTTTTTCTCACATAGACATCTCATCGTGTATGTATAAGAATACTCTCCTACTGAAATAATGGAATTTAATGCATTGATCTCCTCAAATCTTGCACGTTCTGTTATTTTTCGCCTTTGTTATCAATACCACCCAATAATAGTGATAACAACAATAATAATAATGATAGTAATAGTGGTATATAGTAGTATCTGAGTATAGTGAATTTGTTGGTGAACTCTAACTGTAGAATGAGGCAGCAATGGCTATCCACTTCAGATTGGAGTAGGTGTATATTATGCAGCTTTGTTTAGATGTAGCACTATGGGAGCAGGCTACAAAACAATGTCTGATCTTCTGATAGATTTCTGTGAGATTGGTTGCTTGCTGAAAAACAGGGGCTTATGTCTAGGTGATAGTAATGGAATTAAACATGTACAGACAAGTGGCATGATTCATGCGGACAAAATCAAAACTACAGCATGTGCAGAAAGTAAAGAGAAAAATTAAGAAATGGAAAGTGTTTGTAAGAAATATACCTGTAAAATCTTGGGACAGGCAAGTTCTTTCCTTGAAACATGCTTCTTCTGTGCCAAACAAGCACAAGATGGAAAGTGTTTCAGCAATCATAAAAGTGATGCAAATGTCCGACAGTATGCTTTATAATTGGAGGACAAGCTTTTTTCTAGTCAAATTGAGTGCAGGAGATCTTATTGCACAAATCATTTTCAGTGCATAGTTTCACATCATAAAATAGAGCAAGAGAAACAAAATCACCAAATAATCTGATTAGAAGGTACAAGCACTAGCTGAATTAAAATTATGTATTTTGATCTTCTCCTAGTTTCATCTGTCTTCAAATTTACTGACCTGCCAAACCTGTACAGCACTACACAAAATAGAAGAGCACATCCATTCTATCAAGTTCAATAATATTGGAAAACTCTCCAGACAACCTCATAACTAGGACTGGTTTCCAGTGCTGATGTTTAATCTGCTTTGCGAAAGGCACATGAGCATGATGCAGACAATGCTAATGATACTGCTCATCTAACAAATTCGGTACCAGTGTCTCTTTTGGGGCTAATTGTAAAGTTGACACTATTATCAGAAGCCCCACAACCTGTGCTCATGATAGTACAGTTACCTGCAATGCACAATGGTTTTGGGAAATTCAGACTACCAGCACCATCAGACACTAAATAATAATAAAAAAAACAGGTGTGAACTTGAAGATGATTAGTATGAGGGAGCTCCATCTCTTAGTGTATGGGATCAAAATGAGAAGGTTTAGAGTGGCTGGGAAATATGCTGGACCACTTTTCTTACCAAAAGTCACTCAAGCCTGCTGTATGTAACCTATATGTTTTGGCTGCAAAAATGGCTGTGCAGATTTGCATGTATAAGAAGGCTTCGCATTGCACTGAGCTTTGTTTTCATCGTGGATTTGTACAGATTAATTATAGTAACAATAATGTTGTAACCACAAAGTGAATCCTGACAACATTTAGCTTTGTTAAAAATATTGTTGTCCAAATAATTAATATTGCTAATCCTCCGATGAACTTAATTTAGCATAACCACACCACAGTAGTACAAAAAGAAATGGCTGCCATTTTGAACACGAGGTGAAATTTTTATTACTGGGTGAATCTGAAATGTCCCTATAGCAAAAACCTTAATTAGGGTGTATTATAACACTGTATCAGTTTTCATGCTTTAATCATCAAAGGCACAATTCTTTCGCATAATGCTGGACTATATAATTATACTATTCAATATAGTATGAGAATGTTTACTTAAAATAACTTGAATGATGATGCCGTTCAACTCCAAATGACTTTTATATAAATAAATGAATACAAACAGGTTGATGTGTGTTTTGTGAGTCAGTATATGTGCTATGAACCATTTATCCCCAAAAGATTGCATTTTGTAAACATCAGATTCTTATCGTAAGCAATTATCCTGAAGCACTGTTCAATCTTAAAATGATCTAAAACAGCAAGCAGCATTTCTTGAAAAAGGTAACATGATCTTAAAAAATGACAGTACTTTGTTTGAATAAGATAGCACTACAAGAAGAGGTTAAGGATGAGAGGCTGATTTCAGTTTCGGAATAAATTATGTATAATGGCTTAGAATCTAATTGTTAATATTTAAGCTTTTAATTGAAAAAATCAATTATTTTTTCTGTTTGAATATTTTACTGCTTTTTTCTTCTCATCTATTCTTCTAATTTCCTTTGTTTCAATATTCTTCTCTTGCTTTCAATATAACCATAAGATTAAAAACAAATATTACAAATTCTGTTCAGTGATAAATTAGAGACAATAGTATTATAACTTATTAAGAAAATAAATTGACACTATAATCAAACTTAGTATTTCCTTGCCTTAAGTGTTTATAAAGCCCATTCGTGTAGCACATTGACAATTGTGTAAATTTGCAAGTAAATTGCAAACATCTCAGGATATATTTTTTTGGCATAATGTTTCCCCAAATCATTGATTGAAGTTTGTGAGACATAACAAGAGAGGTAAAGTGGTCAACAAGGAGACAGATAAATGGGAAGTAATGGATTGGAAATGAATGGTAGTGATAGAGGGGGTTAGTGTTGAATGAAGAGGGAGAGTGAGGACTGGAGTTGACAAGAATAGAAAGTATTTTAAATGAAGGAGAAATTGAAGAAGTTTCAGATGTGTAACTCCGACTTCTCAAAGTTAATGGGTTCACATGTGGAAATATTTACAGGGTGATCTGATATTTTATATACTTATACTGCCACTTTTTTAGCAGCTACCAAACGTGAAAGAAACTTTTAAGAATTTTACAAATTAAGTACATAATCAGTATTATCGCTATTATTTTACTTCAGAAAATTTCAATAAATTACATGAAGTAGGCTCATTTCGTATAAAAAAAGCCCTGAAAACATTCAGTTCATACATGTGGTCTAGAGAAGTAAAAGGAATTGACTACTGACATTTGACAAATTGCAACTCTTTCATAATTAGTCCCAGTATTCCATATGATGCTTACACTTTTCTAGTCTTTAATATTGTCTATCTTGTTCATCTTCTATCCTTCATTGTTTTAATATATAATTAAAATGTAGAACAGAAGTGTAAAAGTGTAAGCATATGGAATACTGGGAGTTTCACTAGAATAACCAATAACAAGTTAATGTGTTGGTACTTCCTAGGATAAAGTCACATGATGTCATGTTGACTTAGAATTAAAGAATGTATAGTAGCTAATTAGCTGGCATACTGAAAAGTATGATATCTGAAGTTTGTAAATATTCTTAAAATGAAAGTAATCATCAATAACACAGTAACAGATGTTTTTACTTAATAGGTACATAGTAATATTTAAAATGTAGTGCAATTTAATGGTAGGCATACCTAGGGTAGCTCAATTTGCTTAAAATTATTATTATTAATAGGACATTTTTCTTTAAAATTTCCTATAATTATAATTATTTCAGCCGAGAATGACTGAACTATATATTATTATTGTTATTATAGAAAAATATAAAAATATTAGCAAAAAATTTGTTTGTTATTTCAAACTAAAGCGCACGTTATAATGTAGCGAAAATGAATCCAAAAACAAAATTTTACGGTACCTTTGCGCTTATATCGACGGATCCTGTTGGAATAGCCCAGGCGATGTGCGTGATGGGTTGTGTTCTATATGTAGTTCGATTTTTTTTTGTTTTCATCATTATGCCAAAGCAGTTTCTTCAAGGTAAGCGCTTGTCTGTAGCAAGATTAATTGTTAAAAAAATTATATTAATTTACTGTTTAAAATGAGAAGC
>WLWI01004681.1_pt1 | contig 11527 bp, 7 predicted proteins | sample 6701501 | NCBI WGS metagenome assembly WLWI01 (sample SAMN12718690, study PRJNA515312) | sponge metagenome | isolation source: marine sponge | host: Mycale hentscheli | place: New Zealand: South Island, Marlborough, Capsize Point | collected 2014-11-01
TAGAGCTCTACCCTTAAATTTTCAGACTAGTCAGAAGAATTCAAATTACTAACAACATTGCACCTGCAATTTTCTGTTTGGCAATAAGCTCTACTTGTACTTAGAGCATAGTAGGACTCGTAAAAAAATGGCCGTTGCAGGTAACTGACTTAAAGACACAAAAAACCCTTAATTAGAATAGATTTTAGCAGCGATATTAATAAAAACTAACACATAGTAATAAAAACATAAGTTTAGTGTGAACAATACCGAGCAAATACTCAATGATGTGTTCCAAAGCTCGAGTGACAGATGAGGAATTGGCTACTGTGACCACTCATGAATATGTTGCTTCTTATGTTGGGTTTGTTACTAACAACTATGTGCTTTGATTTCATGGGACAAGCTACTGTTTATCACATACGCGTCCATCAGTAACACTTAACCTAATCATATGACAATGCACTTGGTTTGATGTCTTTCTCTATTCTGTCTCGTTCTCATACGTCTCCCACTTTCTGGCCACCTTGTTTCTCTTTCCATTTCAAGTTCTTGCTGCCTCTTGGCCTTTTCTACATCCTCTTTCCTTCTCTTCCTTTCCTCTTCTATCCTGTTGAGCATATCGAGGACTTCAGCTGCGTCAGGACGACTCTCATAGGTAGGCTGAAGAATCCAGCTGAAGATACTCTTTTCATCTTCATTACACTTTCTGATCATCATTGCTCCCATGGCATCTAACTTGCCATTGTATTTATAATAGAGACCGAGTCCAGGAGTTTGACATCCCAGGGAATGCAAAGTGTGCAAGAACTGGGGTATTACTAAATCTTGTTTCACCTGAGGCACTAAATTCTGTGGAAGTTCGCAGATCACATACATTACGAGACCCATAGAGAAGATGTCACTTTTGAATGTGTAGTGGCCTTCAAAAACCTCAGGCGCTGTGTAAGGGTATGTTCCACACATGGTCTGCATGTAAAGGGAACTCGTGTCCTGTGGAGACATTATATCTGAATGGAGCACTTTAGAAATGCCAACATCTGCAATTTTCAGCCTTTGGTATTGGTCCACCAATATATTGGCTGGCTTTATGTCTCTGTGAGCAATAGATTTGCTGTGAATGTATACCAGAGCAGACGCCAACTGCTTGTACCATATGAACCTTTGTTCCTCTGAAACGAATGAGCGTCTCTTAATGAGAAGTTGCAGAAGTGATCCATTGGAGCAGTACTCAGTCACTATAGCCAATCCTTTGGGTATTATATGCCACTTCCGAAATTCAAATTCGTCTCTAATACTAATCACATTTTCATGGCAAAGCTGCTTCAGAATGTCGACCTCATTCCTCGCCTCTTGTTTCCCGTTCTCCCCATTCATCCACTGAAATTCCAAGATCTTGATGGCCACCATGTCACCAGTCTCTGTATCCGTGGCTTTTAGAACTCTTCCGTAGCTTCCTTTACCGATTATGTCGCCATAGATGTAGCGTCCTTTATGAGTGGGTAGCTCTGCAGTCTCCCTAAGGGAACTAGTGGTAGTGCCTCCCATTGTAAGCTGGAACTATTGTGACTTTGAAATCAACTCTGATAGCTACTGTCGTACTATCTGGCTAGCTTGCCTAATATATACTAGCACCATGTTGGCTTCCCTGTACTGAGAAATGGTGCTATTATTATCGTTAAAGAGCTACTAAGTCTACAGTTACAAGTACACAGTTGTCATTGAAGCCACATTTGTAAGCCCGTGCTTACATATTATGCTCTGTCAGCTTGTCATATAACATTTGGATTTGCTTTAAGCCAAAAATTCCAATCATATATTTTTAACTGCCTCTAAAGCAATGGTCTTGGGAAAGAGAGCTAAGATTTAGAAAGAACCATACTTAAGAGATTAAATTAGATAGCTTTGTTGCTCCGAGGTGAGCTACACCTCACCTAACTGGTGTGTAGCTAACAACACATCAGTCTAGATAGCCATGGAAATAATGAATCTCATTTGCAAACACTATAATCAAGGAATTGCTAGGAAAGCGTTTGAGAATGGACTGAGTGAGTGTGTGTAGAACATGACTACCAGAGCAGCAAGTGAGGACATTTAATTGAATGATTGGAGACCATTGTGAATGATTCTGAAATAGGAGGATAGTGGTCCTATTATATTATTATTATTTTTCTTTTCTTCCTACTCAACTATTTTTAAGCAATGAGAACATTTGCAACAGAATCATAGGTAAATTACTAAAAATTTAGATTAAAAGAATTAATCAACATCACATAAGAAATTTCAAATAAAATTAGCTATTTAATATAATAGCTATTTTATCTTTTTCTTTTCATGTAGCTAGGCCATAATAATCACTTCTCAGTCTAGTAGCTATAGCTAGCTATATGAGGAGTTCAATAGTTAGCTCAGCCTGTGATAGAACTAGTATTTAGGCAATAGGCAGTTAATGAGAAGACCTAAGATAAGAGAAAAGAGACTGAAAGGCAGACACACCATAGGGTTGGTTGGTAGCTGAGCTAAGAGTCTCATTTGTATATAGCTAGCTATACTGCAGTGTTGTTGGTTCAGAGATTCCAGACATTCTTAGCTTCATTGTTCATACTAAAGAAATCGTGAAGGCTTAGCTGGTTAGCTAGTTTTACCACCTAATTTTTTTTTCTGAAGATAGTTAGTTTACTATTAATTGACTTAGTTTTGGTTAACTTGTGTCGCTTAGCAAATTCTTCAGTAAGAAATAGCTATAATTCATGTACTTTTTCCAAACTACTTCTAAAATAACATATTTCTATAAAATTGAGGGAATATTAGCTACACAAAGTACACTATAGCTATATATATTTTTATATAGTTAAGAAAAATGTTTAGCTACTTTTTCACTTAATAATATTAATAATAGCATGATTAAAGGTAAATTTGGTTACTATAACAAATTCCACACCCACTTGACTGGTAGCTAATTATATAGTTTTAATTGAATTCGTTGCCTTTTAAAATATTTAGTTTTAGTTGTTTCATGTTCCTTTCAGCTTATTTCAAAATTGTTTTTACCAAAAGAAAAAAAAACAACCCAAAACAAATGGGTTTTGGTTTTAGTTTTAGTTAAAGTAAAACAGCACTAATATACAGACTATATGAGAGCTTAGGTATAATTATAATCGCTAGCTAGCTCATAGTCTCGAGAAGTAGCCTCCTTTAAGATGACCTAAACTCTGTGCATACCACTCACTGAGACTGGAATGTTGTGAAGCCAATTTAAACCCACAGCAGGTGACCTAATCCTACAGAAAGTAGTCAAGTGATCACTAATTCTGTTCAATATATAAATTTGTTTGGTTCAAAATTCAAATGTATTTGTGGTCAATTTATAATATGCAATGAACAGAATGACAGCCTGAAGTGATTAATATGATTGAATGGCAAGTTTGATCTGTTCCGCCCATGAATCTCGCTCCTCTCTCGTGTTGGCCTCCAACTCATAGCGAACGCCTATGGCGGTGATGAGCACGAGGCGGGATTTGAGCATCTTGTTGGAGTAGTAGGGAAGGGAGGAAGAGCTGCTGATGACACAGCTCCTGATGGTGGATGTGCTCCTGTGGTTGATGGTTGGATTGTGACTTAAGTCCATTGACTTGTCTACATCTTTCTTGGTAACAGTCAGGTCCTTCAAGGGAATTTCCCCCAAACTTCGACTTTCCTGCAATCAATATGAGAATATGTATGCAGATCAACCAGTTTCGCAAATTTATTGTTTACCAACATAAATTGAGCTTTACTAATTTATTCAGCTTTACCAATTTGATAAATTAGCTTTATTAATTGGTTGAACTGTACCAATTAATGGAGTTTTAATAATTCATCGAATCATCTAGCCTTACCTGTTCATTGAACTTTACCAATTTATTGAGCTTTACCAATTTATTGAGCTTTACCAATTTATTGAGCTTTACCAATTTATCGAGCTTTACCAATTTATCGAGCTTTACCAATTTATCGAGCTTTACCAATTTATCGAGCTTTACCAATTTATCGAGCTTTACCAATTTATCGAGCTTTACCAATTTATCGAGCTTTACCAATTTATTGAGCTTTACCAATTTATCGAGCTTTACCAATTTATTGAGCTTTACCAATTTATCGAGCTTTACCAATTTATCGAGCTTTACCAATTGATTTAACTTTACCTAATTTACCAATTTATTGAGCTTTATTTCGCACTTTATCAAAATTGAGCTTTACCATATATTCAAGTTTTGATTTACCAATTTGTTGAATTAAACCAATTTATTGATTACACCCAAACAAGCTAGTAAAAGTACATAACAACAATTACATAAAACAACAGGAAAACAACAACAGTGACTACTGTACTATACCGGTGCAGGGAGCACATGTACTCAGGTCAGGTCAGCATCATATATCCCGTCATAAAAAACCTCTAGGCATATGTTTTATGGTGCTTAGCATCAAGGTAAATGGAAGTGTGAAATGGTAAAGTGCGGCACAAGTTCTTCTGCAACAGTTTGCATGTGTGATCATATTTATATGTCTCACCTTTGACCCTTTGGAGTATCGAATGAATGCATCTTTCTCTCTCAAGACAAACTTCCTCACTTTCCAGTTGTGTCGCCTCTGACCCTAAACCGGGAGAACATAATTATAAGACTAGTAGATGACTTTTAAATGAATGCTTACCTTCTTCAAGAGGAAGCCTTGTTTCAATACTTTCTTTTCTTGTGTTTCTCCCTGTAGCATACACAAGTTTACACAAGCATACACATTCACAGGCAAATAAACACTATTCAACTCATTGTAGTGGGGTAGGCACACTGCATCCATAAGTGGGGACTAATTTCATACACAGAGGGACGAGGGAGGAAAAACATGGTGAAGTGTGTGTGTGTGTGTGTGTGTGTGTGTGTGTGTGCGTGCAATGAGTTATTCCACTTCATTTAGCCACATATCCTGGGGTGTTGTTGTTGTTGTTATTCTAGTGAGTTCTACCTCGTCCATTCTCTTAAACTTTTTTGTTCATCCAAAATGTAATCCTATTTTACTATTTTTGCAATTGATCCATAGACCAGAAAGAGAGAAAAATGGGTGGTGAATTGAGGTTGGGAGAAGGATGAATTAAATTATGTGTGATAGTTGTTAAAGAAAAGAAGAAATACCAAAGTCATTACATCCCATCTCCTTCTCCCACACACGCACACCACACACACACACACACACACACACACACACACACACACACACACACACACACACACACCAACCCATTAAACCCATGTCACAAAGTAATACTCCTTCAATGGATTCTTTCCCAACTTTGTATATCGTTAAATTATTATAACTTGCACATGTGTTTATAGTTAGCTGGTACAGGGTCACCTGGCTGACTTGCCATGTACCAGGAAACTCTTAACAACAAGAAGTGAAGCAATTTGCTATTAAGCGTCATAATTTACTAACATTAAAGAGGAAGTCTAAACAGAGTCAAAGTCCTTCATTAAACCTTCTGCAAAAACACTTCATTTATACCAAACATCGCCAGCTCTGAAAATGTCAAATGTACACATAAAAAATGGATTCACAGTGGTGGTGCACATTCCAAGGGCTTCCAACTTTTAGGAAAGAATTTTATATTTCCTTTGGGACACGTCTCTTAAATACAGGATTTAGTACATTTACTTATTGACAGTGGTTTTCCCTAACTCCCTTTCTCTGTCATGAGCAATAACATGAGAAATATGAAAAATGGCCTAAATTTTGGCAATTTTAATACCCTCTTTTAATACTATGTTAATCAGATCAACAAGTGACAGCAATTCAGCCTTTTATTTTCATGCACACACTCACTGAAGCTACTCACGGAGTTATAACTTTCAAACAGATTCATTTTCCATCTGAAATGACATCATTTTTGTATGTATTATAGCTACACCACACACACAATTTTCACTCACTCACTCACTCTCTCTCTCTAAAATACGGGAATTTTTAAAGTTTCAGGCACCCCCAGAGAAACAAGGTTTGACTATATAAGACAAAAAAATTCTAATAAAAAATAACAACAGCATTATGTCCTCACGTTATTAAGAGAAGACGGTCCACGACTTCTTCTCGGGGACTCTTCTTCAGAGTCAGTGTCACTGTCGGACTGCCCCTCCCCTTCTTCCTCGCTGATTACCTCATTGAATATATTCACCGACTCCTCCGGAGCAAACACCACCTGACAGAGAAACACACACCAGATAGGAGAGACAGAAAAACCACCGATATCACCCAGAAATGAAAATGTGCCCCCAACAGAACGACAGGAGAGAAAGGTCATAATACGCCACGCTTGAAGTCAATTTAAATGTATTTTCCTCTGTAGCTAATCCAGTTGTACGTACAATCAATTTCCTTTGCATCATATAAATTCTTAGCATTCTGCAAACGGTGGGCACACAACTATCCCTCTATAATAATGTATGTATTGAAATATAGGGGAAAAAAATCTATAATGGAGTAGGTTAATCTGACAATGACTTTCATGTACTACTGGCTAGGTACACAAAATGTGCAGCAATTATATGGAAATTGCAATATAATTCCATCAGTAAAGCGTATTGACTGTTGCTCTAAGTCTGTGACCACCGGAATAACTTTGACAATATTTGTGGTGGGAAAATGAAAGTTAAATTGAAGAATCTTTGCTGATCTTGTGAGCAATGATCAACTGGTTTTTTCCTGGGAAGGTCAACGTGTCAAAATCACTCACAAAGTCGTACGTTGAGTCTTCAGAGTCCACCATCTCCTTAACGAGCAGGGTGTCCCTCACTTTGCGATACATGCCTTCTTTCTCATCCAGCCGCACAAGGTTGAAGAAACCATACTGCAGCATTTCTGAACCCAATGATATTGCACCATTACGATCTTCCGCAAAAGACCAAGAAATGAGCCAATCAATAGCATCTTTACCTGCACATACATCAACACACGATTATTGTTAGTGAAACTAAACATATAGAAATGATGTAGATACAAGTAGAAGACCTTTTCACACCCTCTTCTTCTGGAATGAAGTCATACCTGATATGAACCCAGACATCAGTAGTCTATGAATTACAAAATCTTATCTCGCCAAAGGGCAAAAACTTGAAGTAGTCACGTATTTAGGAAATTTCATGTTTCTCCACTACTCTGGTAGAGGATAGAGCTAAATGTCCTATATAGTGCAGATCCTCTATGGGAAAGGTGGTGAAAATGTGAAATTTCCTAAATACGTGACTACAGGAAATTCAATTATTTGCTCTGTGGATTTTGTTGTTGTCTGTCGTATGAGATGTTTCCCTTACAGTTGTCTATAGTACTATCTGCATACAATCAATGTGTGTAATTAGTTTTTCTAGTAACTGCCCCTTCAATTGCTTCAACCACACGATTTTTTTTTGTTTTTGTTTTGACATGAAGTGTCTTTAAGAGTGGAAAAGGGTGAGCTGTCGTAAACAAAAAGCTGAAACACAATAACGCTCATTGTAAAGACTCTTGGGGAAACGGAGCATTCCCACAATTAATAAAATACAGCTGCTAAAATGTAATATAAAAAGAAGTGTTTAAGTTGCCAAAAATACCAGTTTTCCCGGGATGCTCCTGGTTGCCTTGGCAATTCCCGGTTCTTCCCGGTTTATGGAAACTCTCCCAGTTTTCTACTGATAAACGTCCTAGTTTCCCCCCCGTAGAAGGTACGCATGTCTGGTTAATACTGATACAATTTCCACTGCCTATCTAAGATGCAAATTGCAATATACATACACTGTTATACTGTCGATACATGGTAACTTCTTGTAGTAGTCATAAAAATAGCTCACGCGGTTTGATCGCAAAGTTTCCCTCAGGGATGATGAAAGTAAAAACGCTGCATCGTCTTCACATAGTAATACTTAAATGTTTAATTTGTAGGTGTGTCAGTGGGTGTGTTCTATTCTGGTTTTTTCGTTCTGGACAGTTGACAACTTTGGTGCATACATTACCTTATAATTAGTGGACCAGAACTCACTGCACTGGATTTTCATTTATTTATTAGAAAACCAAAGAAAATAGCTTACCACTGAAGACTAGTTTGACGCGAGACCCCGCCCCTTTCATACGGAACTCTCGAAGTGGCACGCCTGCATGTCTGTCCTGCATGGCCTGGACTATCTCCCTGTATGGAAGAGAAGAGAAGAAATGAAATCACTGACCAAACATAGAACAGATTTAGGGATTTAATCACACGGAAAAGACTTTCTGTTACATGTTACCTCTTACATTCACACCCCTTCCTACAGCTGTGCCCCGCCCCCATTCCGTGTACATTGTACAAGCAGTTCCAGTCATCCATATGCTCACTTGCATGTTGAGGTGCTCACATAGGCCTATTGTATATTTGAATACATACCCTTTTATCTGCACATACAGTCCCACCCACTTATCTGCACACACAGCCCCACCCACTTATTTGCACACACAGCCCCACTCACTTATCTGCACACACACAACCCCACCCACTTATCTGCACACACAGCCCCACCCACTTATTTGCACACAGCCCCACCCACTTATTTGCATACACAGCCCCACTCACTTATCTGCACACACACAACCCCACCCACTTATCTGCACACACAGCCCCACCCACTTATCTGCACGCACAGCCCCATCCACTTATTTGCACACAGCCCCACCCACTTATTTTCACACACAGCCCCACTCACTTATCTGCACACACACAACCCCACCCACCTATCTGCACACACAGCCCCACCCACTTATCTGCACACACAGCCCCACCCACTTATCTGCACACACAGCCCCACCCACCTATTTGCACACACAGCCCCACTCACTTATCTGCACACACAGCCCCACCCACTTATCTGCACACACACAGCCCCATCCTGCATACTCAGCCTCAACTACTTATCTACACCCTGCCACACTCACTTATCTGCACACTCAGCCCCACCCACTCAAAAAAATGCACATAGCAGTAACGATTCCTTTGCATCTCATTTAATATAGAAGAGTCATCATCTAATCAATTCTTATCAACACCTCTAAGCCACACCTACTCTTATACTGGCTGAGTTTCATCAGCATGTGTGGGCGTGGTCACGATGTACACACACACACACACACATACACACACACACACACACACACATACACACACACACACTTCACCTCAGATTGCTGTTAGTGGAGTGGAAGGTGTCGGTCCTGGTGAGAGTCCTGGTGGGAGAAACGTGACGATCTATCTTGGATGGGTCGAGTTTGCGGATGCAGTCCTCTATCACCGCCCTCCACTCGTCCCTGGTCGTCTGGTCCTCCGCCTGAATCTGGTACAGCCGGTTGTCACGCGTCGTCAGGTTGAGCAACCACTGTAACCATGGCAACAAGATGACATTAATCGTAAAAATAGTTCTAATATTATTAGTATAGCCATAAGAGATACCACTAGCCTTTCGTGTTGCCATGGAACCTAACAAGTACAGCGCTAATAGACGACTACACAACTCTGATGAACAAAGATAATTTTTTGAATTTTCAGATTCTTTAGATGTATCCTCCTCACAGGAAGACAAACTTGAATTCAATGGTTCAAATATCACATAATAGTTAGGCGCTGCTTCAGAGGTAACTACTGTATTTAGGGTCCCTGAAGGCCCTTGATCGTAGGGACCCGAGCGCAGTGAGGGCACTACACTTAGGGCCTGAGGGATCCTAAGAACAGTAGTTAACGATTGCTGCACAGTGCCTAACTAAATTAGAACATAGCAACAGTTCCTAACAACTCATTGGGATATTGTATTTGATTATGGCCTGCTACTATGGAGTTATGATTTTATATTGTTGTTTAGTAATATTTTGTAGAAAGTGAAATTTTTTTTATTAATTATCTACACTGCTGCTTCTTCCCTACAGTACTGAGTCATTTGAGGTGAAAGCTCTTTGTGGTAAATTGTCTGCTACAGTTAATTGGTACGTGTTTAAATTGTGCTCGAGTAGCGTACAGTAGTCAGTAGTCAGTTAGCGGAGAGTAAATTGGATCGAGTTAAGGGCGGGTTTTGTGGGTATTATACTGAATCACTTAAAGTCCCTCTGTCACAATACAAAAACTACACCAGCTATGTTTCTATTTATGCTAAACTCATTAGCCGCAGGCACTAATAGATCCTGGTGATATGAAAACTTAATCCCCCACGCCCCTCCCCCCCACGCCCCTACCCCCTTCTCCTCCCGCTTCAGAAACGAGCCATTCATTGACATGTTTTTCAGGTTCACGCTTTTTTGTAGTAGCTATGACAACACATTTGAAGTCGCTATTGTGAAAGTTTATCTTAAATGGACTTCTTTTGCTTCGTGTATGTGTTTCCATAGACTGTATGTAGTAGTATCAAACAATGGCTGACCAGCAGATGTTAGTCAACTTCACTCTGTTATTTCTGATGTCCTACAATATGCTTAGAATAATAACACTGAGGTTTAGGGTTACTTCTCCTGGGCTTACCTCAAGCAACCGTAAATATGTATTACGACTGCGCACAGGATTATCGGACACCACACGGCACACATAAACATCAGGAAAAAAAATCATTTTACTTGGTAAAAGTGTGATGTATTAATTAAAGAAACCTGAGGATTGAAATGGTTAGGTTTGCGTCTGTCAGCAGCTATGGGTATAAAACTTGGAGAGCTCACTATTTGGATAATCTACGATGATGTTGTAAGTGAAAAAAAACAACAACAGCAAAACAAAAACAACAACAACAACAACAATAGCTACCAGCATTTTGCCCAATTTTCCTGTGCATGGTCACAAATACGATTGATAATGATTAGGTTGAATTTGCATACGCCTGCCAGTTAACTCACTTCCCTGGATTTACTCGCCGATCAGGTTTAAACTAGTTTCAATACAAATCTCAAACGTCTGTGTGACATATTGGATAACTGAGCTATACTACGGATATTTGTTTCTTTTCACTTTCAATGTGTAAAAAGTGGAGTTACAGAGCGGGCTACTATACTGTGCTCTATATTCAATCTCAATTGACAGTAGCACATGCACAGATGTTAAATATTGAAACTGCCTCTACGTGTACCATTATAAATTAAATTCATATGACTAGCTGGTTCCTATGCCAACTAACAATTATCTCTATCATGCTCCAGTGGTCTACCAGTATCCTAGAAAGACGATACAATTTAGATATAGTGCGTCATTACAAAATGAATCCATGACTTCAGCTAGCTATATCTGTGTGCTGGCAGCAGAGACAAGATAACATTACAACTCACACAACAGCTTACTTATTTCAAGGCGGGGAGGAAAGAGGGAGGAAACGGGATTCTTCTTCCTGCCCCCCACGGTACTGCGATCTCCCCCCCCCCCCCTCCCACCCCCCCAAGAATTTTGATATATTTCTGACAATGTAGTTTATGTCACATGTTTTACTTTGTTTTAATTGTGGACATATATTATATAGACATTAATTCAGTCATTCTCGGCTGAAATAAT
>WLWI01004682.1_pt1 | contig 11527 bp, 4 predicted proteins | sample 6701501 | NCBI WGS metagenome assembly WLWI01 (sample SAMN12718690, study PRJNA515312) | sponge metagenome | isolation source: marine sponge | host: Mycale hentscheli | place: New Zealand: South Island, Marlborough, Capsize Point | collected 2014-11-01
CAAGCAAGAACTATAAAAAGTATGGACAAGCTTAAGTATAACAGATAAGAAAAGGAAAGCACAAAATAGTAAAGGAAAAAATGAGGGAGTTAAAGAACTGAATAGAATGAGAGTGTTACAAGTATATTTGTGAGTAGAATGGAATGGGGATTGTATAAGATAAGGGCAGGCAGGAGAAAGGTAAAGTTAGAATAGAATAATTGTTTGTGTGAATGCAGTGAAGGTACGCTAATTAGTGAATAGGTGGTCCATTAGCACCTACAGCTAAATCAGTCCACAGAGCTAGCCTATAGTTGAGGGGTGGGGCTGCTCCAGTAGGACTGTCGAAACATCGTTACTATCATTATGTATTAATATAATCTTGATATAAGAGAACAATTTATTATTAAAAATATTTTGATATATTCTAAACACATTTTATACATAACAATTACAATAAAAATGATTGCAAGTATCATACGATTTAAGATGTATCATAAAATTTCTGTTTTTAGTAGTATTGGACAAACGCATTCTGAAAAAGAAAATGGTTTGAACAATAATTACTTAAACATGAAAAGATTTTATTGTGCACAAAAACTGTATCATACATAATGAACATAATTATTACATAATACTTGAAGTTATTTGTTAATTGAATGAATTCCATACACACTAGACTGTGTCATGTGAAATGATTCTCCTTTTATATTATCTGGAGACTCATATATTACTTTGTTAGAAACAGTATCAGATAACTTTCTCTTATATATCACAATTATTATTAATGGTATAATGATCACTGCAGTGGTGAGTATGGCAGCAATAATTGATAGCACTATGACAGCTGCAGTAAGAGGTGCATTATTAGATTTCTTTATAAGACATGATTGCATATCACATTTTGGTGAAGTATGCAATTTTTATTTAGATTAAGAACCCCCGAAGAGAGGCAACTCTCTCAAAAAGGTCAAACGATCTGCCCCCAAGACCGGTTGTTGTTCAGAGGTTTTACTGTATTGCCAAATGCAAAGCTATTACTAATTGACCATCCAAGATATAGTCGTGTATCTGACAGGTAGGAAAACAAATTAGGAACATTATTAGGAAAAGCTAATTCTTGGATGGCAACCAGAAAAATACAATAATTTAATTTGGAGCATGAAAAGTATCTTTTATTTTATATAATATTTATACAGTGGCAGGGGAAGTTGGGGGTGGGGTGGCTAATTTTATATGTACTAGGCATAATTTTTGGCACAACTTAACAATGTGATTTCTCCATGAATACATGCAAATCACAAAACACATGTCCTTGGAGCCCACCCATACTGAAACATCTTCCTACACCACTGAAAAATCTATATATAATATTAATGTACGTATATATATATATATATTACTTAAGAAAATTCCTTCACTAGAATACTTTCCAGAACCAGAATGTACATTGTATTTTTTAAAACAATTGACTTAACTGATGGTGCATAATATTTAGTATAGAGGGCGAGAATTTAGACAGCTCTAAACACATCCGTAAAACCTTGTATACTATTTTTGTATACTATATATATAGCTATTTGTAACAACAGATAAAGCTGTAATCTATGCAGTAAACTTAAACATACCAAACAGTTTCCTCTTTAAAACTAGCCATTTAGCTTTGTTACAATAATTAGAAGAAAAAATAAATTACCTTAACAGTGTTCATATACAATTACAACTTGCTGAGACATATCTACATTAGTTTTAAATCCAAAATTTGACTTCGGCATGAAGTCGAAAATGTAGGGTTAATGTTATTATACATTGTTATATATATATATATATAATATAATAATATATAATATTATATATATTATAATAATACATATATAATTTAGTGAAGAGGACTGTTTAACACTTGTAGCTACTTAATTGTAGTAAACTTTGAATATATGGATACTATATTTTACATTAAAATACTGAAGTAATGGGCATCCTTATGTTCTTTCTTACGTAAATTGTGCTAATTAAAAGTCCAATAAGCTGTAACAGGAGCCAAGTCCTAGATGTGTTAGAATGTTCACAGTCAGCAGTAATGTTAACGGAGAAGATGTGATCGAAAATTTAAAGTAGAGGCTTAGACATGTTAACGTTGATGTCCTTTGTCAGATAATTGTATATCATTTCCTTTCTAATAGTAGTAAAAAATTTTAGCTGATTGAAAATTCTCAAACATAACATTTTGTAAACAACACACTGCTTCACCTTTACCTATTTCTTGTGGCCACAAATTGGAAAACATTGGAGTAAAAAGTGAGGACAGATGAGATATAGCTATTCAACTGTTTATTGAACCTCAGTCACCAACTCAAAATAACCCTCCAAAGTATATATACCTATTCTGAGTGTACTCCCTGACATTCCCCACATTGATCAGATCGAGATACTGTGAAGATGTTGTGCTGGACTACCTATGTGACTTAATATTGGAATATTTGACTAATAGGTCATCCAGACACTTCTTTTTAGCATTAAAAAAGGCAATAGTCTTTTTTTTTTTAGTTCACCTTGATCGTCTGTAGAATGTCACTTGGAGCTAGAGGAATGTTAGGTGGTATTGTTATTGTCTGCAATGACTTAATATTCTGTTCTTTGATCCATTCATATTCTGTGGCTTCTAACTTCTGAGATTCAATAGCAATGCACTCTTTCAAATTGTAAGTACATTCCCCTTGAAATTTTCAGTAAATCTTCAATAGAGGTGAAATTGATGCAAGCTTGGAAACATATTAGTACTGCAGGGAATCACGCAGGGGGAGATGGAGGTGTATAGGGTGACATGTAACTCCCCTCCCCACACTTGATGATATTTTATTAAAATGAAAAGATTCCTTTTGTTATTTGTTCATTTAATTTTTTTGGCATGAAACAATTCTGAACCATAAGTAGCTATTCTTATTAATAAACTTCTTCATTCAAAAGTAAGACTTGTACAAGGCCCCCACTTCAAGCAATATTTCCACAATGAGTCTTTACTTTGAGATGGCTTATTAAATTAAAAGGTAAATATTGTTTGGAAAAATTATATTTTGAAATAAATTACTGGTGAAATTCAGTTGACTCTGTATAATAAGCCAGTTTATTTTGAATCAATATAGCTATATGCCCATATTATGTTTCAATATGAATTAATTATAGAGTTTGTAATATAAATTTGTTATGGGCAAGTAGCACATAGCATTTTTAGAAAAAAGTAAGGAGGAGGCTGGTGATCTTTCAGACCAATCCACCTCTTTCACTTAGCTAATAAATAAAAATTGAATTATGATAAAGTGTTTAATATTATTTTGAATATCACACATTTCAGAAGAAAGCAAATAAAAATGTCAATTCTTAATTGCATAACAGTACAAATAAAAATCCATATACATTGTATACATAAAAAAAATGAAACCAAAACTATAAGTATCATACAATTTAAGATGTACGACAAAAATTCTTTTGATAAATTATACAATGTTTATTCTGAAAAAAGTAACATGGCACTTGAACATTAAATAGTTGAATATAGAAACTTTATTGCACACAATAACTTTATAATACATAATGAACAAATTTATTATGTAATACTCAGAGTTATTTGTTAATAGTATGAACTCCATACACACTAGACTGTGTCATGTGAAATGATTCTTCTTTTATATTATCTGGAGACTCATATATTACTTTGTTAGAGACAGACACAGATAACTTCCTCTTATATATCACGATTACTATTGCCATAGTGATTACTGTCATGATGAGTATGATAGTCATAATTGATAGCACTATAACAGCTGCAGTAAGAGATGCATTATTAGATTTCACCAGGAGGAATGATTGCACATCACATTTTGATGAAGTATTTAAAGTTGATATAGATGTTGTTGAACGCAAAAAGTTCAAAGTCTTCGAAGTTTGATTGTTTGTTGTATCTGTTACACAAGTAAGTCAATCATTGTAAAAATACAAAATAGAATACAAAAATAATTCATATGGATGTAGGTATACTAGTGATTAATACAATGATATAGTACAAGTTGTAGTAATAGAAGTACATGACACTTGGTGAACAACACATCTTTATCAGATGATCACATGACATTAGACTAATATGAATAGTAGGAATTCTACTGATTGTATACTGAGGACTTTTGAACATATTGTTTAGATAGTAATAGCTAATATTTACGAGACAGACAATTTAAGTCGCTAGCACCAAAATTTAATACATGATCCCTATGCTTTAACTAATGTACAAACTATAACATTGACAAAACTATACAAGCTAATTTGATTAAAGTGACATACCCTTGAAATCTGTATTTACTGTTGATGTTGTAGTAAGACTACGTGTTAGAGTAGTCGATAATGAAGATATGTTAACAATATTAGATGAAGGACAGTCTGATCTCCTGGTATTGTAAAATGTCACCTCAGCAAGATAATATCCTGCTGGAAGATTTCCAGCTGTTGGGACTATATTTGATAAAGTAATTGTATTAGCAGTAATGGGACTGAATGAGTCACATGCTCTTATTAGGTGGTAACATGATGTTTGATTAATTCTTACATTACGCATGCTTGATCCAAACTCAAGTCTTACACTTCCTGGTGCTCCCATTAACTCTTGAGGACAATTTAACATTATTATTTCAAATGCTTCAATGTTGTTAAGTGCTCCACTTCCAGGAGGAGAAAATTCAAATGTAATAGTAGTACCAAGACCAAGTACCAGTAGTTGACTTGCCCAATGCATGTTGTTATTTCTTCCAGTGAGTGAGGGAATAACTCCATCAAATAAAACACTGCTTTGTGGAGTAGTACATACTTGACCACCATCCATAGTAACTGAAGTATTGGAACAATGGCCACTCTCTGATGATCCATGTATGGATAATGGACTCATATTGAATGTATATTTGGTAGGAGTTACTACAGTATAAATACAATAATTATTATATAAATTCTTTCATTGAAATATTATCATGAGCTACAGACTGCAGCTTTTTATAAATGAAAACATTGTTTTTATTCAAATGCATGCACACTTTTGTGCTTCTGGCTACTAACATAAACTCGAATGGTAGTAGCCACACTTTGGTGGGCTCAGTGCTCACAAGTGCACTCATTCTTTCATGAGGATGTTTGTATAACCAATAGTGGTACAAGTAATTGTAGCTAACTCAGTGACTGCAAATGATGCTGAAAAACTTCTAGCTGTTAAAATACACGTTTACAGTTAATCACCATATTCCTTGTTGCATTCATCTAAAAGAGGAAAGATAATATTATTTGTGTAATTTCTTTTTTCGTCTACAGGTACACTTGTGTGAAAGCTAGAAATCTGAAATTTTGTTCACCTTTTTATAAAAATATATAAAACAAAGTCAGTTAAATTATAACATTATATATCAATACGACAGAACATTAATTTAAAATTGAAGTGCTACAATGTATCTATTATATTGTCAATGCTCAATAGAATTTGATCACTGTCAAGTTAATATATTTAACATTCACTAGAAAACACTATGCCACTCACTTCTACGTTTGTCCGAGATAGCGAATAGATAGCATGTCCATACAACAATTTTTACCATAGAACTTGAAATCATCATTGTTTTCACTATATTAAAAAAATTGTCATAGTTTAATGCTAAGTCAAATTGATGCTTAATAATGATTCATCTGACACACAAAGTTTAGTACATAACATATTTGTGACTGAAATATATAAACTAAATAATTATACTGAAGGAAATGCTTAAATTTTTTATAATTATAATAATGAGACTTTATTGTCAAGCATAGCTATATAAACAATGCAAATTATTAGGTATAATAATAGAGGTCAACTTGATTAAATTGAAAAAAATATTGAATTAAATACTCATTACATCAGTCAGAGTGAGATAATGGCAAAATATTTCTTGAGCAGGCAAATTTATTATCACGTGCCAGGTGAGTGAAAATATAGCCTGAGAGTGAAATTTCTACCATAACACTTTGACACGTGTAATAAGTAGTTTATTCAACACGAGATATCTTCACTGCCATTGTTAATACTAGGACGGGTAACTCACAGCTTAAAGTTTATTGTAGGGGCTACCCACACCCCTTAGTTTCACAACTTATTTAAAATTTGAAAAAAACTTGAGCAAGTAGCTATTATATTAGCTAGCTACCTATCATTGCTACGTTGATCCATAAATTCCTTATTAACAAAAGAAAAAATCATCATGTTTGTAAAGTCCTAAAGTACACTGTCCCAAACAGTTTTCATGAACCAAAATAAATAATGGACTAATTACTCTCTAGTTAATTAGTCATGGTTCGTTTTGTTTTTGTTTCCTTTGTTTTGATAGCTTGTCTATATGGTTTACAGTTTGAGTCATGTGTACCTCTGCAAGTGTAAAATTGTTACAGATATCAAGCTCTGACCCTTCATAAAGACTAGATTGAAGCTTTCTCACTTAAAGGTGTCTGGGGAAAAGCAAAGTAAAATGTGAAAAAATTCTTAGTTGTCACTGGGGAATCAAACTCAGGATCACTGGCTTTAGCCACCAGTGCTCTAACCACTGAGTTACGACAACCCACGACTTCCAAGACCTTCACATTTTACTTTCAAGATATTTTAACATTTTTCCTTTGCTTTTTCCCAGACCCCTTTAAGTGAGAAAGTTTCAATCTAGTTTTATAAAGGGTCAGAACTTGATATTTGTGATGATAAAGCCTTTTCAATCCACTAATTATGGCTTCTCTCTGGGGGGGAGGTGTTTCCGGCTAATACCGAAAAGGTATTCTGACGGCACATATTTGGTGGTCTGTTGAACATGAGACTGCAGGGTGTGGTACTATTTCTACTACTGTCTACTATTACATGTAAATCAACAAACAACTGATGACTTGATACCCACTGAAACTGAATAATGTAGCTATAAGGAGAAAATATTGAGCTCACATTTAGTTCGTTAAATATGTTGTTAATTCAAATCTCAGAGTTCAAACTATATCATGTAAATTGAAGTGAAAAGTCATGCTCAGGCCTGAGAAATGGTATTGCTATGTTGAGAGTTATTAGAGCATTTTCAATCTCTTTTTTTTTTTTAACTAAGTGATGCCCCTTGCAATCTTGCTATTTTGTTAAGTCACTTATATCACAGTGTTGTTGCATCTGCAAATAGTTGTTTCGTAGTATTATCATAAAGTAGCATATTCAAATTTCATTGTATGCTGTGCTTATTTTCTGTGTGAGTCAGCACAATTACCTATGACAATAGAAATATACAATTCAAGACTAACATCTAAACTGCTTAACATATTAAATATAATATTGGGCTATTAATAGTAATGTGCAGGGTGTCTCATAATGGCTACCCCCTTTATAACCAAATTATTTGTATAAACAGATACATTGATCAATACTATTATCAAGTTCTGACCCTTCATACAAACTAGATAGAAACTTTCTCACCTAAAGGGGTCTGGAAAAAAGCAAAGGAAATAAATAAAAAAATCTTGGTTGTCGCCAGAATCTAACCCTGGGGCTTCAGTCACCAGTGCTCTAACCACTACAACCCTCGACTTCCAAGAGCTTCACATTTTTCCTTTATACTGTTGAGTAGTACCGCATGCTGCAGTCTCATACTCGACAGATCAATTATGTGCCGTCAGAACACCTTTTCGGTGTCGACCGGAAACACCTCCCCCTCAGCTCAACAGTCAGCCCGCCAACACTCGCGATCTACAGTACCTATTATCTAAGGCCACACCCCCAGAGTACAGGACCCACGAATTCCTGGGGGAAATGCGGTGTTAATCATGACACCAAATTACCACAAAATGTGAAGTAGAACCATATCGCTTATTGCTCTGCTCTCACAGTTCGCTTCTATCTTGGAGAATGAAGCAGAAAAGAAGTTGGGAGTGACCTTGGATGATCTATTGGAGATCCATAGAAGCAGTTACTTGTGTAGGCTTTGTGATATGACATTTCGCCAGAAGATAGAACAATTGGAATATTCTTCTCTTCTTCGCCTGACCAGAACGGAGCCAGTTAAACAACGAACTGTGAGAGCAGAGCAATAAGCGAAACGGTTTTAATTCGCGTTTTGTGGTAATTTGGTGTCCAGAGTAATTAACACCGCATTTTCCCCAAGAATTCGTGGTCCTGTACAGCGCACCCCCCTCACTTCCAGACCCTTTCCTCGCTTTGCGTTTGGTAAAGGGTCTGGCCCAGCTAGAATACCGCCGTTTTGGGTGTTGCGGGGACTGCCGTGCAGCATAACTTGTGAATTTTTATTATCAGAGTCTAGTGAACCAAGAAAGCTGCCTAAAGTACATCGTTTGTTATTGTTGTTAAGTTTAGTAAGTTTACCTTTCACTTTATTTGCTTTTGTATACAGACACAGTGCCAAAAAGCGAAGTTTACAAATTGCAAACTAGCTCGTTAACTACTAGTTCGCTCGTAGTTACCGAGCGGTTAACAAATTTCTGCAACTTTCTGGACACTACCTTGACAAATCTGTAACTGTTTGGTAACCACCTTGACAAGTCTGTAACTTTCCAGCAAACCACCTGGACAAATCTGTAGCTTTCCAGCAAACCACCTTGATAAGGCTACAACTTTCTTGGGAACTAATTTAGTATGTCTGGAAACCTTTACGTAAACCCTCTTTGACAACCATGGATAACCACATTGAAAACTTCTTGTTAATTCATTTTGATATAATAAAAAAATATTTTAATATTAATTTAATAATAAAAGGTAATGTTAAAATGAAATTAATTAGAACTTGAATTGTCTGAAATTAATTCAAAATTCAATTGTCTGTTTCCTTGAATAATACACAAACAATGTCAATAATAAATGATACAAAACAGTACTTTAACAGAAAAAAAAATACGGTGCATTCTCACTCGTTCAAACCCTCTAAAATTATTCATTATAGAAAAGTTCAGATGTGAAACGCATAGAAGCATAAGTACAAAATATAATAACAAATATAATTACTTTCACTCTGAATGTCAGAGTAGTTTATATAAACCAGGATGCACCATAATACTTAGTTACAGAAAATCCTAACAAATTTCACCATTAAAAATTTAAATTATAAGTATTTTTAAAAGCATTATACATGCCTGTAAACTTTTTTTCAACTCAAACTTGAAATTTTGATCAACACCCAAAAAGATTCAAAACTACACTTCAACTGTGTCTATTAGAAATACATGACAATAAATTCTCATAGAAATATAGCTACCCTATTTAGATGGGGAAAAACACGACGGTAAAAATAAAAAGTGTGAAGTCAGCAGTACGCACTCTGTGCCAGTGGCTGCATCAGCTAGTTCATGCTACCCTTTACCAAATAATGATAAACTAGCTTACCAAAAACGTGGTATCGCTTACTAAATATGGTATCCCTTACCTAATCAATAATAACACGCTCAATCTTTAAACAAAATTCATAACATTTAGCAAAACTAGCCGACTCCTCAGAATCTAAATGTGGGAACTGGATTAAGCTTAAATAGTCCACAATAGAACAGGGTAGACTTCAGGAAAAAATAAACTAGGAGAATCCCAGTAAACTGGGTTGGTTGGCAACTATATTCAATACATCATATTTCCAGTTTATTCACTATGTATTCTCGTAACTAATGCTTCACTCTTTATATAATATAAAATATACCCAATACAATCTAAAATCACCTTATTCATGGTATACCCATTCAAAGGTATATCCCTTTCACCATCTATGATATATCATTCTTTACCCAGTCCATACCCGCTTTACAAGCTGAAACAGAGAATAATCATGTGTTCAAAAGAATAATGTCCATATATCTACTGTGGCATCAATTTCATTTTATTTAACCAAGGGAATCTTATGACACATGCAGAAAACTTCAGTGAGAAATTAAGATGGGACTTGACTGTATCCAGAGCTTTAATTGTGAAGTAGAAAAAATTAATATTCAACAATGTGTAAAAATAGCTACTGTAATTAAAAGCTTTAATTACCCATTTATATAATATTTCCATTCATTGTAAATCTCTATAGTTAATACAGGTAAAACTGGAAATAAAGTCTAAACTTGCATTCATGTTTACGAAGGCAGCTAGATAGATTATGTTTAACTGTATAATCTTGACATAGTAACTTTATTGTCATTTTTCCTCTTACATCATTGTATATTATATGTAAATATATCTACATTTAGAGAACACGTATGCTTTATCTTCCATCAAATATGAATATTTTCTTCCCTATGTCCTATTTTGCAGTCAACCCTTTTAACTGAGGTGAACTCCTTTTGAAATTGATTGGATGAGCCTGAATGAAGAAATTTCTAATAGTTTTATTCATTTAAGTGTCACTGCAAACCATGATAAAATTTTATGAAAAAATAGGCAACCTGACGGATTCAGACTATTATACAGAATGGTTGTCTGAATTGAATTAAGTGAATACTGAACTATTGTACAGGGTGGATCTCTCTATGGGACAACTATTGAATGCAAAGCATTCAAGACTCAATATAATTGAGGAGGTTTTATGATTCACAGTATACTGCATCACATTATAAACATGAACTTTCATTTAAATATGTAAAATACTAAGTATTGTACTTTTAAGTATTGTACTTTCATGTAATGATATCTAGTATCATCTTCTTTCAAATAAATTTAAATTGATACATAATAGATATGATAACTCTAATATATAAAGTATCATCAGTCAGCTAGTTCACATTATTGCCAAATGCAAAGCTATTACTAATTGACAATCCAAGATATAGTCATGTATCTGACAGGTAGGGAAATAAATTAGGAACATTATTAGGAAAAGCTAATTCTTGGATGGCAGCCAGAAAAAAACAATAATTTTAAGTTGGAGCATGAAAAGGATCTTTTATGTTATATATATTTATAAAGTGGCAGGGAAAGTGGGATGGGTGGGGGGTGGGGTGGCTCTGGGGGCTGGAGCCCCCATAATTTTTTGGCACAACTTAAAAATGTGATTTCTCCATGAATACATGCAAATCACAAAACACATGTCCTTGGAGCCCACCCATACTGAAACATCTTCCTACACCACTGAAAAATGTATGTATAATATTAATGTACGTATATTACTTACGATAATTCATTCACTAGAATACTTTCCAGAATCAGAATGTACATTGTATTTTTTAAAACAATTTACTGAACTGATGGTGCATGATATTTAGTATTGAGGGTGAGAATTTAGACAGCTCTATATATCTGTAAAACCTTGTATACTAATTTTGGCGAGCGAGCGTAGCGAGCGAGACAGTATTAGGGGTGGATAATGCAAAATCGGGTATATGTTATATGTATATATGTATGTGGGATGGTACGTATGCCCCTTAACCCTTTCGTTCCGGATCCCGCTTTAAAGCGGGTTAAGACCGATTGACTTCTCCGAATTTTTAAAAATAGTTACTTTATAGCTAGAACCTTCAGATTGCATACACAGGTGCCCAATGCATT
>WLWI01004683.1_pt1 | contig 11525 bp, 8 predicted proteins | sample 6701501 | NCBI WGS metagenome assembly WLWI01 (sample SAMN12718690, study PRJNA515312) | sponge metagenome | isolation source: marine sponge | host: Mycale hentscheli | place: New Zealand: South Island, Marlborough, Capsize Point | collected 2014-11-01
TTTGTACGATGTTTTCAAAGTCCACAATATAGTGTCAGTAACACATGATGGGAAAAGCATCTATCCTTCACAGAAACAACGTAAGTAAATTAGATTTCAGTAAATTGGTTTAAATGATTGAATATTAGCTAGCTTAAAATTTAAATATATATGTTACAATTGCTTAGGCTTAAGACTGAAATATATTGCTATAAATTATTTAAGTCCACCTGACATTTTTAGATTTTTATAATACATTATTCCAAAATTTCTAGAAATAATTTCTTTCTCAGCCGTTTTTTTACTCATTCTCTCTCTTTCACAGGCTTTTTTTAAACAATACAAAATTAAAAATAATTGGTCGTCACCAGGAATCGAACCCAAAACCGCTTGCTTAACGCACAAGTGCTCTGCCACTAAGCTACGACAACTAGCCAATAAACACACACTTCAATGTATTTATACTGTTAAGGGGTACTGATATGCTACAGTACTGCTCTGAACAGACCAACGGGAAATTTTCTTTTTTTCAAAGATTCTTTTTATCAGTGGAATATTTTTACTCTGCTAATTTATCACTTCACAATTTCTTTTCAGCCTCATTTTTTATTCATTAGAAGTATTCTACTCCTTTCACAGCCTTTTTAAACAATACAGAATTTAAAAAAATATTTGATTCCTACCAGGAATCGAACCCAGGACCACTTGTATACCTCACAAGCACTGCCAGTGGCAACCATTGGCTGTTAGAACGAGAAAAATTGCTATTATTATACTTATTTCAGCCGAGAATGACTGAATCATAAAAGTTTTACACAGAAAAATTGATGAATTTATAGTTTTATGAGAGAAGATATGAATGGTGCCCAAAAGTTATTGTTAATGTAGTGCAAAGGTAAAATTACGAAAAGGGAAAATCAGTTCATTTCAGGTTGTTAACTAAAAATACCAATTTATTAACATTTTCTACCTCTCTATGTGTAAGAACAGCAGATAAACGTTATAATTGTTATATTTATTGTTTGTTTCATTATTTAAAGGAAGTAGGTTTTGAATTAAGGCTTACTCACTGCACAAGCATACCACTAGTTGATTTATGTTGATTGCCCAACTGGAGTTTTATTGTAAGTGTTTAATTCTACAGAATCTTCTAGGGAATCTAGCCATCATGAAGAATCTCACGAAGGGTCTCGTATAGAACTTAATCGTTCTGAAGAATCTCGCAGAGAACCCAGTTCTGCTCGCAGAAAACCCAATGTTTCTAGGGAATCTCGCGGAGAAGCTAGTGCTTCCGCAGAATCTCGTAGAGAACCCAGTGTTTCTGAGGAATCTCGCGGAGAAGCCAATGCTTCTGCAGAATCTCGTAGAGAACCCAGTGTTTCTGAGGAATCTCACGGAGAACCTCGTTCTTCCACAGAATCTCGTAGAGAACCCAGTGCTTCCGAAGAATCTCATAGAGAATCCAGTGTTTCTGAAGAATCTCGCAGAGAAGCCAGTGCTTCTGAAGAATCTCAATCAGAGCATAGCAGCTCTAAAAGACCTCTTGATCCAGGTGAATTTCTGTATTTCTGGTGTTTTTAATTTAATTTTCATTGATCAGTATGCAAATATGCCCACAATTTACATTTTTTGGTCGGTATTGTACTGTCACATAATATATAGCTGCTAATAAAACTAAACACTGGTAAAGGCAACATTTAACTGAGCTTTTGATACTATAATTAGGGTTTGTGTTTTTTCCCCTTGGAAATTGAATTAACAATTTGTGACTTTATCCTATATCTTGTGGGTAATCTATGATTGATATGCTTTTCAAGTGTGGAGGATATCAAGACCTTGCTCTTAAATTCTGGTTTTGTCTAAGTTTGCATGCAGACAAACAGATGAAATACTGAAATTATATCAGGTAATAAAAGATTATAGTTTGACTACATGCATATAAAACATTCTAATTAAATATTTAAACCTCATCTACTTATCCATTGAGGATTTCCCAATTAACCCAAAATTACACATTTAACTGCTTTCCCCTAATAATATTTTACCGTCAAGTTGATTATTTCAGTTCAATGAACAAGCATAGGAAAATAATATTTACATTTATAGTGTGTATTACTGTAGATGCAAAGTTACATGAGAATACACCACTAAACGAGGTTCTTTTCTAATGAATGCTAATAAATCTTTATTGTGTAAATTACGTAATTCTAGCTTATCTTTAACAACTTCTTTTGGTTAATGGACTTAAAGATTCCAAAACACCAGTGCAAAATGCAAATTATTTATATTAAATAAATACCATTATCAATATTGGCTTCTATGATATGAGTTCAGAAGAAACCCAGTCTGCAGCACTCTTTCTTCCTTCAGTATTCATGAAGCTTTCACTGGCACAAGCTCATTCCATATCACGAAAACGCTATTTTTTTAAGGATACAAGAGCATTGATGTGATAATTTGCCTCAATATTTAGCTATATTGCCTTCAGAATGTCTAAACATAAGCTGAGCAGTACCTAAAATTCTATCTCCATTTTCTTTAATTCATTATCTGCCTCTTTAGTGGAGTAGTTAAGTAATTCATCCAAATCAGTAGTACAGAATGTGCAGAAATTTATGTAATGATGAAGCAAAAAAGATGTTTTGATTTTCTTACTTTCTTTTTTTCAAATGTTTATCCAGCACGCCTCTATATACTTCCTTTGTGCCTACTCCAATCTGACTAGTTTCAAATGGACTTACGTCACCTAAGTAGCTCATCAACAAGCACATACTATATGATGTATTTCTTTGACAAAATTACATGCGGAGTAAAAGCGCCTCAACAACTTCAAGAAAGTGACAATAGAAGTCACAGCCACACCACATTTTAAATCTTCACCACCATTTGTGCCACATACAAAGCTCTTAGACAAATCCGTGGTTAGAGTTAAGACACCAGAAAACAAGCGACAAGAAACTATGTTAACATTAAAGTACAATTGGAATACAATATTGTTTTTGTGCAGAATTTTGTATTGATCGCAAAACAAAATATATTTATGTGATCCATTTATTTATTTATTATGCATCCTATGTGACCATGAAAGTCTGAAATTCTCTACAAAAGCAATTTATTACTTAAAATACTGTTTTCTGTTCACAGATGAAGAGAAGGATTATCCGACTATAGTTGAAGTTGAATATCCACAACTACCCATTGCAGCAGAAAAAGGGAAATATTATTATTATGGTGTGTTGTGAACTATTGCAGCAATGAAAAAATAATAATTAGTTCAAGATATTTTTAAAAAATCCTAAAAGATGTCTTGTTCTATGCTTTCACTTCCCAATAGAAATGTGTGTGGCATATTACTGGCATATGTAGTGAAATTAATAATTACTGGGCCAACATTTAGGCTTTGCAAAGTTTGGTATAATGCTAAGTATCAAAATACATCACATTATTGCAGTCTTTAAAGTATCTTAGATGCAAAGTATGTGATCAAACCTCTGCTTCATCCCAATGATAGATTTTTTGTTTTTTGTTGTTGTTGTTGTTGTTGTTTGGCTTACTTGCCCGCGCTAGACTAACTTATTTATTCTATGTGAATTAAAAACACTCTGATTCCTCTTAAATAGAATTAAAAAAATCTTTAGTATAAGTATTAATTTGTTGTCGGATGTGGTACATGCTATACACTTGTCAAGATGGGAAAATTATTATTTTGCAAACTTTGAGACTTTGTACATGTGCAATCATTAAAAGTGTTTGTCAAAGGTTTGTAAGTTCACTCCACTCATATGTGTTATATACATACTAGCAAGTACCCTACCACACAGTGGTGCTTGATGAGCCAAGATTTTGGGATGTGGTCAGTTAACATTTTTTTGTCGTCTCTTAGGCAGCCCTCAGAGAAATGAGTGGGCATCTTACCACAAGTGTACATAATTGAACCCGCATTCCTGAACTATCAATATGTTTGTAATTGCTGCGCCTGTGCAAAATACTCTGTGGTTGTGTTTTGGTCTGCGTGTCCTGCAAACTGTGGGCACCATTAAAGTAATTAGGTATCCACTACTATATTCCTATAGAACAGCCAAGGTAAATAATTGTCCCCAGACCCTTTCTCCACACAGCGGTTAGGTAGTGTCTGATGCTTGTAGCTAGACACAAGCGTTTCATTAGTTTCGTCTGCAAAGCATTACGGTGGTGTGCTAATCTTGTTGAAGTTAATCCAGTTCCCATTCATCAAGTTAACAAGTATACAACTGTCAGACTATAATATTTGAACTAACATTAAAATTACCTGAATTATCTCATTAATCACAAACATTGTTTAGTTTTTTGCAACTTGAAGTACCAGTTAGCGCTTTACATAGGAATTCAAGTTTTTAAACAAGGATTTTAAACACCATGACACTATTCACAATAATATTTTTATTTCTACCAAGCCATCATACTTTATAATCTTAGCACCCTCCAAACATGTAATGTGTATACTGTTATAACGTGGTGCTTAAAAGACATCACATAGGGTGTTTATCAGGATGCATGGTCTCCTGCATACCCCTCTTAAATTATAGCTAATTACATTCTTTTACATCATGAGCATATATATATTGGATGGCTTATAGACGAGTTGTTTGCTGCCATTTCTTTTAGTTATGAACTAGCTATATGGAAATATTAAGGTTATTCAACTGTGGTGTCCAGATATGACTTTTACTTAACAGCAAGCCCAAGTTTCTGAAAAGTTGTGCTTATACACAAGTGAACTAACCAGCCTTAGAATGTTAAGTTAAATTTTCTATTATTTTTGTGATAGATGAAAATAACGATGCTTCTCTAGGTGAAAACAATCCTGCAATTCTAAATCAAAATACTCCAGCCTCTCTTGGCTCTCCTCCATCTGCTTCAAAAGTTTGTCAAGAGAAAACAATGGATAATATCACCATGAATATATCACTACCTGTCATAGAAGAAGGTAACATTTATTACATGATAAATTAATTGAGAAAAATACAATTACTTTACATATCCCTTATTATTTTGCTGAGTGGCAGAAAGCAATGCATACTTTTTTATTTTCTTTGCAGAAGTACCGCAGCAAGTACAAGAAACACTGCGAGGTTTTACTTCTGAACAGAAAGTTAAAGTCGAATACAAGGGGCAAAAAAGTTCAGTAGACATGAAAAAAGATGGGCTTCAGGTACAATTTGAAGAAAATCAGTCTGAAGATTGCAGTAATACCACCATTAGCATAAACACTGGCTCAGTTGCACCTTCCACATATTTCCACAAGAGACACGAGCCAATTAGCAAAGTTTATCACATCAGTTGCACCAAGCAACTCAAGACTCGAGTGACCATAAGGATAAAACACGATGCACCAGATGATGTTCAGAATCTCTGCTTTGTCACTTGTGATGAAAACCAACCTGATGACTTCAAAATCATTTATGGTGGCACTTTTACCCCAAACTATGGGGAGCTGGAAGTCTCAAAATTATCATGGTACTCAATTGGCCGCCGACTGTTATCTCGATTGGAAAAGCAATACATATCATCTCTTCACTGCAGCTCTACATCACGTCTGATGCCTTCTGGTCAACAACAGTGCTGCAACATCTACCTGTCTGTTGTAAAGGATAGTCGCCTTTTCACAAAAAGTGTGGAGAACTACATTAACCAGGAATTCCAAGAAGAAGTGAAGTTAGTATCCAGATATGCTGTTCAACTCAATGACACAGACAAAGACGTGACTGTGCGATATATTTATGTGCAAAATTCAGCGACTAATTTTTATCTGGATAAACCTGACAGCACTCATTTGGATAAATCAGCTATTCGTTCGTATGTTGATGCATGTCCCCCTTGTCTTAAATTTCGACTAACTTTCTCACCTGACAGCTCCGTGGAAGTGAAATTTATACTAAAAGGATTTAAGAATAATGTTACACATAGTTGGCATTATTTTGACCTACCAGGTATTATCATTAATTTACTCAAATTTATAAATTGTTGAGTATAATCAAACATACTATGCTGTGTGTGCCCTGCTCTTTAGCTTGCAACTTATCACTGTATCTCATTCATTATATTCATGAGACATTTGTAACAACCTTTAATATTGATTGACATAATGCAACAAATGTATGACTACAATATTCCTAGGTCCTTCCACTATGGGTCCTTCCACTATGGGTCCTTCCACTACGGGTCCTTCCACTACGGGTCCTTTCACTACGGGTCCTTCCACTACGGGTCCTTCCACTACGGGTCCTTCCACTACGGGTCGTACAATATCAAGTAATTATGATTCTTCTGCAAGAAAGATTCAAGGTATGTTTTGCGCACATATACAGTGCTTCCAGCTTAAAGAGTGGAAACTTTGAGAATTTTGTAACAGTTACATCTACTATAATTTTTTAAGTGTATATGATGAAAGCTTGAAATTCAGAATACTAGCACATTAATATAACAACCTTCCCACAAAATGTTTTTGTGGTTATGTGGTTGGTATGCTGGTTATATAATTAGCTATAGTTTCATTACAAAAATATGGTGCCATAATGCTTTTAATCCACAAAAATTTGGCAATTAATCAAAAAATGTGTTTAAGCCAGGAATCCAGCAAATATATAGTTTATGTCTAAGAGTCTGGCATAACATAGCCAAGTAGGTTAAAATTATTATATATAAATTTCATAACTTAATCTTAAAATTTGAACTAATCAGTAGCTTATTTGTTTAATTTTTTGTATTTGTACGGTAAAGATCGCCAATTTGTGACGTTTACTAGTCTTTTCAGCGAATCGCGTACGTAAACGTAACGTAAAAGCAGTGCGCCTGCGCACTTTGTTGAGCGCTTTAGTTGTTGATATGCTTGCTTTAGGTGAACGATCCCTTTCTTCCCAAGTTCGCAACGGCTGCTACCATAGTTCTGGGCCATTGTTTGAGGAAAGACTTTAGCTAATCAATCCATAATTTATACTAAGACTTTATTTTTGCTTGCATAGTTTAGTTAGATATGAGTTTGCTTGCAAGTTTCAATACCTTAAATTCTTCATGTACTCTCTTGAACTTGCAGACTGAGTTTGCACTTCAATGAAATACTAGTTGTAAGTGAATTGCCAATACTACTATCACTAACAACAAAGGCTAGTCTTTATTATTGTATTACTACTATAGAAAATGAAATTTCAGAATGGCTCCACAAGTGTCATACTGTAATATATGAATGCATTGCTAATTGTCACATCTCTTAAAATATTGCGTGATTTTGGTCTGTTCCAATGATTCAGTTCTCTTTATAGCCACTTTTGTACTAACAAAAGATGAGCTGGATCAGTGTTCCCAATTGACTCCAACCACTTTAAGCCAATATCAAGAGCTTGAAATGCTTGATCGTGACTCACTTGCTCAGAATGTTCATCATCACTTGATTCTTCATCACTGTTGGTAGCATCTTCACTGTTAACGGAAGCTACAATTCCTTCATCATCCAACAGCTCATGGCCATGATCTGACCTGTCCTCATTCAGCCTGTCCTCTGGACTTTGCCAAGTATCATCACCTTCTGAATGTCCAAGTGAATCAAAAAGTTCTCCATGAACCACTCGTAATAAGCATGGTCAATTTTGCTAAATAGAGCTTTCACGATGCACCTCTTCTTTAGAACTGATGGACACTCACCACAGCCAATGTAATTTTCTATTTTCTCTCTTTCCTTCCAAATATCTGCTACCGTAGACTTAGGAACTTGATGCAGCTCAGAAACGCACCGTTGTGATTTCCACCCTTCAACTCCTTGATAATATCCAGTTTCTTTTCCAAGGTAAGAATCCTCCGCTTCCTTCCCTGCTTAGGATTGGAAGTAGAGGCCATAATACTTTCCTTATGCTCGTCACTATTCAATTCTGGCTGTCAAGCAGCTGTCACCTGTCACGTGATAATTTTCTGATGAGCACGCGCAACTATTATTGAAGCGCAATGCGATGGCAGCTAAAACTGCCCGGTAGAGGGACGTGCCCGTATCTTGGACGTCCGGATAAGGGATGTTTTACTGTAGTGATAACTTGTAGAGTATCAAATTTAAGCCATTCTGACAATCTGAATTTCCCAGACATACTTGACAACAAGCTCTCTATGTATGTATGTATGTATGTATGTATGTATGTTTGTATGTATGTATGTATGTATGTTTATATGTATACATGTATATATAATAATGGTTTCTCATTGTGATGAACAGATATGCCCAATTTATCTTTGAAGGCATTGACAAATTGTCATCGTCATTTGGTTTTGTTTGTGAGAAACCATTTACATGACATATGCCCGTTATTACTACAAGAGGAAATCCTTAATCGAAGAAGATACCAAGAAGTGTCAGATATCAAATCAATTCTCTCTGATGAAGACAAAGCCAAAATAGTTGTCCAAGCTCTATCACAGAATGTGGAAGAAGATGAGCGTTACTTCAACAAATTTATTGGTATTCTAACACAACATTATTCCAATTCCAAGATTACAGGACTTCTAAAATCTGCTGAATCAGCACTGAAATCTGCTCAATCAGCAAGCACACCTGAAGGTTAGTTATAGGAGGCTGAGGGTGAAAGCTAAGGGTTTGCGCTCCCCAAAGTTTTGAAAGCCTCAGCCCCCCAAATTTTATATCATTATTATGATGATTCATACATTAATAGGCAATTGCAGAGGGATACCCCATTCAAGAAAACAACACAATAAACATCTAGCCAGCTGAAATTGTAGCATCAGGAGTAATATGACACATAAATGCTTATCTATGTCACTCAAATAACTAATACTTGTAATTTACTGTTACAGAATATAAATTACTAGAAAGTACCTCCTCGCCACACAATGGTGCCTGACATTTTAACTTGTGCAAATTAGTAGTGCAGTAGCATAATCCATGGTTTCGTCAGCCATCCTTTTTAAATCATGGTTTCCTTTCTCCTCCTCCATCTACCTCTCCTGCTCCCCAGTATCTCTGTCCTTTCTGTGTATTTTCTTTCACTTCTTCATTAAACTAGTTACATCAGTCAGCTTATTCTCACCTGCATGCTTCTATTTTATTGACCCTTGCCTTCTCTGCTTCTCTGCCTCTCTTATACACATTATGGTTAGCTACTGGTAGATGAACATACTTTCCCAGCTCAGTTCCACTAGTACCTGGTGTTCAGTTTTCATAGGATATAATAAGTTAATAAGGCACTTCAAATATAATAGAAATCTCTGATAGGTTCTTTTGAATCTCAGAGTGACACTGCCAATGCCAATGTGAAGGGGAGTACCTAGTTTTTTTTTTACCACTGATGTCACTATATTGCCTATCAGCACAGCAAATAAAGATTGCTTGTAACTTTTTTGGACAACACTTCCTCTAATGTGATACTTCAAAAATGGAAGCAGATATGACAGTCAACATGGCAGCAATTATTTCAATACTGTTATTTCAGCTTTAATTCTTGGCTACCTTTCAAGTGCCTCAGTATCATTAGGTGTCATGTGGAATACTTTACTGCAAGTCAGATAGGAACCTTCCCATTCTTCTATTCAGTTTAAAAATCCTTTCTGGCCTCACAAGTTTCAGCAATAGCTTATCTTTAACCTCTGTTTATGTTGTTTCATATTTTAAAGGGAGTAGGTTTTGAATTAAGGCTTACTCACTGCACAAGCATACCACTAGCAGATTTATGTTGATTGCCCAACTGGAGTGTTATTGTAATTTTTAATTCTACAGAATCTTCTAGGAAATCTAGCCATCATGAAGAATCTCATGAAGGGTCTCATATAGAACTTAATCGTTCTGAAGAATCTCGCAGAGAACCCAGTTCTGCTCGCAGACAACCCAATGTTTCTGAGGAATCTCGTGGGGAAGCCAGTGCTTCCGCAGAATCTCGTAGAGAACCCAGTGTTTCTGAGGAATCTCGTGGGGAAGCCAGTGAGAGAAATATTTATATTATATACTGTTGTAAAAAAATTCAATATTTCATAAATGTTTAAAAAAATTAGGGTTGCAAAGTTTCCACTGTTTTTTTTTTTTTTGCAATCTTTCCCATGACTATTCATCTTTGTGTGTCATTCCAGTTGCAGTAGCTATGGTTTATTACAACATCTTAGTCCCAACTGCCCAATTTCAACATTCACACTACCTTTATCCACGACAGCTTCTAAAACAATTACTGAACATTTACTTCTAAAATGACATATGCCAAGGGTTTTTTGTTTTTTCCAACGACCGCTGCGAAGGAGATATAGTAATTCACACTACTCTTTTTTCTCCCTCACTATCGTCGAGCAAATCAGTGTTAATGAAAAAGGCGTGGCACTGTTCAGCTGCACGTGAGTTGCTCAAAATAGCGTCAACTCTGTAGGCTAGATAGACATTTAATGGAGGTTATAATTTATCAAAAAAATAATTTTTATATTTTTAAACTAGATGTTTATCAAAAATTGTTAAACAGAAAATATTTATTGCATTATTTAAAATATTAGATCATGTTTTGAAAAAAATACTGTAGTTAGATAAAGTTGATTTATTCTATTTATGGTAATAAATGCAAAAATAGTTGCCATGGAGACCAATTGCATTTAAAAATATTGTGTTTTCCATTAATGTGATTATTCCTAAGTTTATATTTTCCTACTACAATTATTACAATTATTATAATATATACTTTTAAAAATTTAGAATCGTATGTATTGTTGCGCTATACAATAATGCCACAGAGCATAGCATGATTTTTACAGTACATGGAGAAAAACAACAACTAAAACTAGCCAGAAGTTTGTGAGAGAAAATATATAAAACTTATTACATGAGTCAGAGTGTGATATGGTGAAATATTTCACAAGCAGGCTAATTTATTTTCAAGAGCCGGAGGCAAGTGAAAATACAGCCTGAGAGTGAAATATCTTGCCATATCACTATGACAAGTGTAATAAGTTGTTGATTCCACAATACATATCTTTACTACTGTATAGTTAGTACTAGGGGAAGGGTAACTCATAGGTGAAGTTGGTTCTAGGGGCTACCCACACACCCAGCTGATATTTTAGCAGCTGCTCTAACCCTGTTGAGCAGGGCAGGAACATTGTTTGTTTGTTTTTTGCAACTTGAAGTACCAGTTAACTCTTTACACAGGAATTCAAGTTTTTTAAAAGGATTTTAAACACCATGACACTATTCACAATAATATTTTTATTTCTAAGAAGCCATCATACTTTTTAATCTTGGCACCCTCCAAATGTATATACTGTTATAACATGGTGCTTAAGGGTGGCCACACACCGCCCACGCAATTTTTACCCGGTTGGTTGCTAAGCACGATTCTGCTACTTTCTTTATTTGCAGGGCTACTCTACTATACTAGAAGGATAAAGTACCTGCCTAAGATACTGCACACCAACTTTGGAGTGAATCTGAAGGAAATATCATGGCCCCGATGTAAAACTTTGAAACAACTTTTTGGAGCGGTGCGGCAAGTTGGAGCTCCAGAATTTTGTACGCCGCTAGCCAAGACGATACTCTAGGG
>WLWI01004688.1_pt1 | contig 11516 bp, 9 predicted proteins | sample 6701501 | NCBI WGS metagenome assembly WLWI01 (sample SAMN12718690, study PRJNA515312) | sponge metagenome | isolation source: marine sponge | host: Mycale hentscheli | place: New Zealand: South Island, Marlborough, Capsize Point | collected 2014-11-01
CCCCCCCCCATTGTATTCAGTTTAGCTACTGAATTACAGTCTTATTGATTTTATGATTGCTCTTATGATTAGTTCTGTACTTTATCCTATATGTATAGGCCTCTTCCACCACTCAACACTACTGATTAGAAAGGACCTGGTTTTAACACCTGGCCATTTCCTAATTGATACGGCCATCAAGGATCATCCAACCACTGTAAAAACGGAAGTGTGCATAGCACACCAAATAAGGTGTGCTGATGAAGTCGCATTATGCACACCATTTTTGGAGTGCACAGCACACCAAATCTGGTGTGCTCAACACTAAAATATGTGTGGATAGCATACTATTTTAGGTGTGTTGTGCACACTTCCGATTTGAGCACACCATTACGATCAACAGTGTATTATTAACATAATGATACTATTATGAGCCAAAATCCAGAAGAATGTTCCGAAGATCTTGATTGAGCTTCTGCCTTATTCTATTCTTTCCTTATCTGACCAGTAAAACTTTGAAGGAAAATAGCATCTTCTTATGTAGCAATGTCTTTGCTAGATTTCATGTGGGTAGACTATGAATATAATTAAAGTGTGCAGAAGCTAATAGAAAGACCTTAATATGTGCATTTATTATATATATTCCAAATGTTCTTTACAACACTGTTTAGATTGTGTCACATTGACACTTGTTCTATAAATGATTAATATAATTTTTGAAGATATGAAGAAGCCAAATATATTTCTAACGTTGCAGTCACTGATAGGATCTGTTCAAGTGAAGTTGAGCTTTCTTCTAAAGAGCCAACTATTATAGTCTATCCTAAATGCTTAAAGATGAGTCTTTATTGTCCCAATGCTGGCCATAGGCGCGTGTCACAATGGTATATCCTGGTGATGACGGCCATATTAGAATCGTCAACCTTATCTGAAATGGCAAGACATACCGTAAATCAGTTCGTTGACTAATCAAGATTAAGATGGAAAAAATACCTTCCCACCCACCCTGGAGCATGTTCAGGAACAGTAAAGGCCCTGACAAACTCAGACAGAATACATCACTAAACTAGTGGTGTGCTTGAGCACAAATGGCGAGCGAGCCTTAAACTACACTATATAGTTAAATGACAATGAATTTTCAAGTAAATGCTGTTGAGTAGGGCTTATATAACTGTGACAAATAGCGTATTAACTTACCACCGCCACTAACTCGAATAGAAATGGAGCTCCCATAAGTTTTTGCGTTTTAACTGCACCCACAAAACAATTCAAAGCGGTAAACAATTCAATTTCTAAGGTGATACGGTTAATGGTCGCTAAACCAGAGGATTCTGTTTAGTGAAGTTTGGGACGGGGTCGAACGCCGAGCGAACACAAAAATACGGAGGGTCAAAGTACAAAATGACATACATATGTCCAAACATATATCTAAACTAGTGATGTGCTTGAGCACAAATGGCGAGCGAACCTAAAGGCTATACTACTTTTATGTGAATGATTTTGAATTCTAACATTGAAGCTACTGAAAATAAGGTCGAGATTTTAAATTATGCATACACTGTAAAGGGATTTCAGTACCATAGTAACAACTCGCTGCAACTGTTTGAATTGAAGGAAAAAACAACAACAAAACAATACACGTTATTTAAACGTTTTCTTTGTGACATTCTTTAGCTAAGTAGTGACTGTAAAGCACAATGCTTTGACACCACTGGACATACACCTACACGAGACTTACCTTCGCGGTTAGTCTAGTGGACTGCATATTCAAGTAAATACTGTTGCGTAATGGCTTATAACCATGCCAAAGAGCGCATTGACTTACCACCGCCACTAACTCGAATAGAAATGGAAGTCCCGTAAGTTTTCACGTTTTAACTGCACTCCGTTCCAGCTGGGAGGGGATGCAACGGGCGAAGGAACCCCAGGATCTCCCCCGGGTTGTCCACTTGATAGGCTATGGACTGCCCCTCTGCTTGTACTGTCCGTAACCTGTGTGTTAACCCTGCGGCTGGGGCTTGGCCATCTGCAGGGACCAACTTAATCTATCGTCCCTGCTTCTCTGTAGGTAGATCCTCTCTAGTGATGCGTTGTAATGGTGGCTTCTGCACTGTCACAAGGTTGCTCCACGGGAAGCAGTTTGTTAAAACAACATGAGCCTGGAGGACTCCCGCTATTACACCGATTGGATCTTATAAACAGAATTCAGGCAAATGATTGGTCTATCCTGACCAGGTTTCCCCTCACCACCCATCCTTGGGCAGAAGTACCATCCTGCCACGAACCATTCCCTGTGGAACCTCTCTGTTGCCAGAGAGGACTTCACGTATGAGGCACAGTAGGTTGCAGGCTGCCTGTGGGGAAAGCTTTCCACCAGTGGGCCATGATGGAATCCGGCCCAGGTATCTTCCATGGCTTCAATGACCTTATCAACTTCTTCCTAATAAAGTCGGTGAGCACTTCCCCCCGAAGAGGCATCCATTGGGTCAACCCAACCGAACGTTTCCAGTCTTTAATGACTGGGTGTGACTCGTTGAAGATCTAGTATTCTCCAGTATTTCCTTCCAAAACTTTTCCACTTCCGCTTTGTCTGGTCTAACCTTGGTAGAGATGACTCTCTTACTCTCGAGACTGCATGGCTGACGATTGTATCGCAAAACTTCGTTGTTGCGCTCAAGGGCTCTCCGAGCTCGCCTGATATGAAGTGCCTTAACCCTTAGAATCCCTTCCAGTTCGCCAGGCTTTTAACTCCGTATATAGACCGAAGCGTATACCCTATAACTCATTGTCGTTAAGTAAGGCCCCAATTGTTTTCTCTATGATCTCTCGTGAGTAAACCACCCAATATGTTGCTGGAGGTCTCAGACCAACTTCTCCTTCTTTCGTATGGTCTGCCTCGTATATCTGGGAGAGGTTTCCAGATTTGGGTCTCTGGTTCTCCATTGAACATTTGCAGCTTCCTCACCATCAATGATCCAGCATGCACCGACTGGTTCAATCTGAGGAAGCTCACATCTCCAGTTTCCCAGAGATCGCCTATGAGATCATCCACGCAGGAAATTACCCTGGTGTCCAATCTACTCCCTTTACAAGACACTCTCTTCCGCAGTGAGAAGTCTGTACCACTTACCACCAGCTCTTCCAGTTCGTCCTTAAAACACTGGCGAATCTTTTCCACTTCGTCGTCTTCGAGCACTGATGACTCAGATGTTATCAGAGTCGTTTCTTCAGCGAGAGCGTCACAACGTTCTCTTGATTGGGAATTGTGCTTTCCACTGGTTGTGAGAATGTTACATTCACGGTCTCCCCAGTTTCCAGCACTTCGTTAGCAGTTTGCGCACGATGATGTTGTGCAGGACCAGTGTCAATCGCACCATTTACTGGTCCCGGGTTCAGGGCAGGTGGACACTCTTCCGCACCGGTGTGCGGTACGCTACCAACACCATCACTTCCACTACCCCTTCCCCACTGCCTGTGTAAGTCAAAGCAGTTGTCAAAATAGACTTGTTCCCTTTCAATAATTTTGAAGGTTTGGCAGACAGAGCCACGGCCGTAGCCGTACTCTCTGGGTGTTTATTCTGCCTAAGTTCCAGTCTCCGTTTCTGGGACCAGCTTTTACTAAACTCTCAATAGCTAGTAGATTTTGAACTAGCTGTGGGATCCAAGTTGTTGTGGACCGCTGTTTCGAGGATCTGGCCTTGCGGCTTTCTCCTTCCCACTTCCCACGGCGCCATTAGGTATTATCCTCACCGTTCCGGCTGGGAAGGGACGCAACGGGCAGAGGAACCCCAGGATCACCCCCAGGTTGTCCACTTGATAGGCTGTGGACCGTCCCTCCGCATCTACAATCCGTAACCCGTGCGTGTACTCTGCAGCTGGTGGTTTACACCGACCGCCGTGGGGCATATGGCCGACGCATTGGCAACCACAAGGAATATGAGGGGAGCCATGTCAATTCACCAAGTCTTAGCGTTACCCAATCCTACCACGAGGAGGTGCCTGGCATTGGGACCTGGCGGCACCAACAGCTGTGCCCCTGCATGCACCAAGCAGTCGATGTGCCATAGTTCCTCTGCCTCTCCGCCTTCCATGGCGGGTCGGGAATATTCTAAAACTTTACGAGTCAGCTCACCTTCCTGTCTTTGAGTGTAGGCCTGCTCCTGAGCGCATCTGATCCCGCCCTCACAAGTTCCCCATATGCAGTTTCCAGTTTGGGGCGCCACTCCTCCACGAACCCATACGAACTTCGGTCATCCCCATCCAATCTGCTCGGTACATCAACTTGCATTTGTTCAGGGCACACCACTGGGCCGTCTTCCTGTGAGCTCCCAGCTAGCTCTCTGTCGTCCATATTTATCCTAATCCGGCCAAGGCGGTGAGCGTCGCACCTCTCGAGGAGAGTGATTACTTAGTGGCCAGGGTCATCTCATGAGTGGTAAGTAGGGACTTCTTCACATTTTTGTTGGCCATGACCACGTGTTATATTCATCAAGGGCTCTCAGAACGATCCTGCCGTGAATCGCCCTCTCTGGTGCTTCTCTGTTGAATAATTTTTACCACTAGATGCAAGTTTGTTTAATAATTCATTAAAAAAATTAAAAAAGTTCATCTATATTGATTAAAGCATTCTGGGAAAAAACAATATACAAAAAAGTATAATCATATTTATTGAGGTAGTAGTAGCTCTTACATTTTACACCATCGATTCATACTGCAAATGAAAAAATTTTGTCAGTGCAATACACTTTCAAATAATTTAAATTTACCTTGCCGATTGCAGCCATCAAAATCTACAAGTACATTAGCATTTAGCTACAATTCAGTAGTTTAATGTTTTAATTTACCTGAACCGACTGGTCGTCCGACAAGCCTTGGGAAATTTCGAGAAACTAGAATGAAAAACCCCAACATTAACTATATTCATAAATTTGCTACTTACTTTTGTAATCACCTACATAAAATTCTCATAAAGAACCAGCAATGAACTTACTTGCACAATACCCCAATGTGCGGTGAACAATAAAGTCCACCCTCCCACTGTTTTCATAAGTACTTTAACCCTAACAAAAGTTAAAAGTAATCTACCAGCAAACTTGACTCTTTTTTTCTTCACTTACATAGTATCCCAGAACACTCTACACTGAGGATTTCTGACAAAGCACTGCCTTTTTACACCTGGGCCTTTCCCTGTACCTTCTTTTTCAAGCAATTTACTCTCTTTCTGGATGCCGCTCTTCTCTTCAAGATCTCCTAAAGTTGATGAATAACGTTGCATTGTGAAAGTAAATTACAATTATTATTATATTACAATTATTATTATTTTTATATACCTTCTTCTCGGCCTGAAAGTTCTTTCCCGGTCGTTTGGCCAGGTGTGAGATGCACTCGTGCTCGAGGGAACATCTACTCTGGAAGTCAACTTATGATTCTTCCCGAAAAGCTTAGTCCTAGGCATAATCTAAAAGTGCGATGTGACAGAGCTGTAGCCTTCATCTCTGGATGTTCTTCTTCCAACTTTCTAATCTACTTTTCTCGATCTATTTCTGGTCCCATAGCAACACTCTGTGGCTTGCAGGTTTTTCACTAGCTGTGGGTCCAACGCATAGTGCTTAGAAAAATAAAAGAATTAAATAAATAAACCAAAATAACGTGTGTAATGACTATTTGAAAATATTTTTGCATATTTATTTGTATTTGCTAAATTTCATCATGTACAGACACCAAATTTTTTCAGGCATTTTCTTCCTGGCATCACTAATATTGTGTCTTGGGAATTGGTTGTGTTGTCGTATGAATAAGTGTTACTTTTTATATTGATTATTTTTCGTTCTGTTAGTGTTACTATTTATCATTACTTGTGCATGAGAGAGATAGTCGAGCTTAATTCCTTGCCCGCTCACTTCTGTTGTATAAGAGATACAGAAGGCAGGCACGTCTCTCAGCTCAGTTGTAATTGCAGCAAATGGGGAAACAAAGTTACTACCACTTGACACGTCTTTTCTTCTTACTGTGACCTTCATTTCCAACTAGCTATTTTTATTTAGTTTCACACCTTCACTCATCCTGACCTACTCTAACTTTTTAACTATATACACAACGAGACCAACGAGACCAAACTTCGAAGCCAAAGACACAAAAGTTTCATCTCTACTGTATAATATTTTTAATCAGCTATTATTTTCATTCGACTGTTTTACTTTACATTATTTTCGTTTTATGTACTTTTCGTTACTTTTTTCAATGCAATTTGCTTTTAGTTTCTTTTTGTTTTAGTTTGTTCAATTTTATTTATTTATTTATTTATTTTTTTTTTCTTGTATCTAATCAGTTGAATTTTTAGCTGTACATATCTTCTAGCTAGCCATACTTTGTTGTTCTTATTTATTTATTTTTCGTTTCATCCCTGGCTCATAGTCAGTCTTTTGTAACTTGATTTTTCTGAAGGTACTATATCTCCCCCAACCTTCTGGTGGGTCATCCTGTTTACTAGCCATTTGACAGAGAGGCTCTTGGCTACGACTGACTATATTATCATTCTCTAGTTCTGTCACTAGTACACCATGGATCGTTTCTTTCTGTGATTTTCTCCAGCTTGCCTTCCTGGGCAAGATTGCAGACAAGCTGATTTCTATCTGACTCTTACATTCTGTACCATATCTCTATACTGCAAATGAAACATTTATGTCAGTGCAATACACTTTCAAATAGTTTAAATTTACCTTTTGTATAGCTGGCAACAAAATGTACAAGGACATGTAGCTGCAATTCAGTAGTTTAATGTTTTAATTTACCTCGATAGAAGCATCGTCTGTCCAATCAGCAGTTTTTTCCAGGAACTAGAATGAAAAACCCCAACATTAACTATATTCATACTTACTTTTGCTACCACCTCATCGGCTCTCACTAAATTGGGGGTCTAAATTCCATTCTACATAAAATTCTCATAAAGAACCAGCACTGAACTTACTTGAAATATGCCACAATGTTGGGTGAACAAAATTGTCCACCCACCTGCAGTCTTTATTGCAACTTTAACCCTAACAAAAGTTATAAGTAATCTACTGGCAAACTTGACTCTTTTTTTTTTTCTCTCACTTACATCTTTATCACTGAATACACTCTCTACACGGAGGATGAAAGTGGCTCTACAGCATGCAGACTTTGTTAAGTTTACATCTTCTCCTCCTGGTCTGAGTCTATGACAGGAATGTGATGTCTCTTTATGTTGGACAGTCTTTGCTCGTTGTCCTCTTTGCCTTCTTGTGCTGTAACAAGTTGAACTGGCATGGGAAGGATTGATACAGTTGCCTATACACCCAGATGAAATATGCTGAGTTAGCTCCACGTGCATAAACTGGTGTCACGTGACCGGAATTTTTAAAAACTTTTTTTAGTCAAATTATTTTCACTGTCTCTACTGTTGTTGTTGTAGTTAATTTTCATGGTAAATTCTACAACCTATTTCTCCATAAGATCATGGTGGGTGTTTCATATTCAGTTACCGTATTCATTCTCATGTGTCTATTTTATTGCTTGTTATTGTTGAAATGGTCGTTTCTTTTTGTGATACCTAATCTTGTGTTTTTGTTTGTATCTTGTGTTTTTGTTTGTATGTTGTATTTGTTGTTGCTTATTCGATTTGGTTAACGTACACAAGTTTCTGTCTTCTTTTTGTTATTATTATGATAACTGTATTCAATCTCTTGTTTTTTATTTGTAGGTTTTGTAATGCTTTTTATTTATTTATTTAATTTATTTATTTCCTTTTCATTTTTAGTATTTTTCAACGTCATCTGGATGTCTAATTATTCGTCCGTATGTTTGACTACTAGATATGAAGTTTTTACATTTAGTTGCCAGGGGCATCCGGTGTGTATTGGCAAACAACCTAAATAGGAATCTTGTATTGGGAAGTAGGAACTTCTTCACAGGTGGAGTATTGGATTACTGTACACTAGTTTCTTCCTTCTTTTTGTAAATTTTTTTATTGGATTACTGTATTCAATTTCTTGCTTTTATTTGTGGTTTTTGTAATGTTTTTTTTTTCTTTTCCATTTTTTTGTATCTATTTTTCAACATCATCTTGATATATAATTATTCGTAAGGTAAAGGTCATCTTGATAGCTATGTTTAGCTACAAATATATGAAGATTTGTGTCTCAGAGTTCTCATTGCTTCAGTCGGTCCTGGCCCTTACCTGTTTGTGGTTGCTGTTAGTTAACTATTCTTCCTTGCTTTTTGCCTTTTCTGTGTAATTTGTCATTTGGTTTCATTTTTCATATTTTAATTTTACTTAGTTTAATTAAACTGTACTTCTATTTTTCTTTTTTCTTTTATTTACTTATATCTAATCACTAGAGTTTCAAGTCGTAGCTACTCCTCCATTTTGCTAATTTAGCTCACCTCATACTTTTTCTTTATGTTTTTTTTCCTTTCACTAATGACTCCTATACTAACCAATAACTAAATTAGAAGATGCTGTTTCTCTTCTGGTGGGTCATCCTGTCTACTAGTCATTAGACTGAGAGGCTCTTGTCTACGGCCATATTATCCAGTTCTGTCAGGATTATACCACGGATGATTTCAATTCTTTTATCCACTCTAATCTAATTTTTTTTAATTCTTATTGAAGTCTACCACATCAACCGGTTATAGCTTTCCATCTCATCACCAACATAAAGACTTATCTCCATCTCATCACCAACATAGAGACAAATCTCCATCTCATCACCAACATAGAGACTAATCTCCATCTCATCACCAACATAGAGACTAATCTCCTTGGCTACTTGTGCGGATGATCTACCATTCTTAGAGCTGATGTTGGCTGCAGGTTAAGCTTCTGTACCAAACACTGTCACACTATTCTATCGTATTATAGGAGTGCCTTTGTTCCCTCCATCTGCCTATCTACCAACTATGTACACAACGAGACCAAACCTCGAAGCCAAAGACACATAAGTTTTATCTCTACTGTATAATATTTTTAATCAGCTATTATTTTCGTTCGACTGTTTTACTTAACATTATTTAAATCTTATGTACTTTTTGTTACTTTTTTCTACGGAATTTGCTTTAAGTTTCTTTTTATTTTAGTTTGTTGTTTCATATTATTTTTTCTTTTTTTTCTTCTTTTTTTTTCTTTTTTTTTTTCTTATTTTTTTTTCTTCTTTTTTTCCTTTTTCTCTCTGCCTTGTATCTAATCACTTGAATTTTTAGCTGTACATTTCTTCTAGCTAGCCATACTTTGTTGGTCATCCGTCACGTTGAGAGGGACCGTTTACAAGGATGGCTTACAGTTGCCAATGCAGTAGAAAATGGTAAGAGTGTGGAATGAGTATTTCAGTGCCAGCTCGCTGTTGTTGCCCATGTCAGTAACTAGACACTTTTGTAACTTGATTGTTCTGAAGGTACTATATCTCCCCCAACCTTCTGGTGGGTCATCCTGTTTACTAGCCATTTGACAGAGAGGCTCTTGTCTACGACTGACTATATTATCATTCTCTAGTTCTGTCACTAGTACACCGTGGATGGTTTCTTTCTGTGATCTTCTCCAGCTTGCCTCCCTGGGCAAGTTTTCAGACAAGCTGATTTCTATCTACTGACTTCTGTGCCACCAAGTAATGCCATTCACCTCTCCGTCCTCCCAAATTGCTGCTATCACTTCCTCAACCTGACTGCTTCATTTTCTTTCTTTTGCTCATCCTTCTTTCTTTCCTATTCTCTTTGCACTTGATTTGTTCCTGAACTCATCAATCCCTTTCAGTTCCTGAACTTCATCTAATGCCTTTCAAAGCCAATAAATAGACTATGTTGCCCTTGCCTAGGTTAAAACATGTCTGGTTTTCCTCCATCCACATCACTAATTATGAGTAGATGGGGCTTGAAATGGTAGTTAGCTTGATTTACTCACTACACATTCAAGCTCTGCTTCAGTGCAGGCAGTATGGATGATAGATTCCGTCTCTGCCTCAAGCGGACTAGATGCACCTCTCGTTGACACAACTCTAATTTAGTGTGATATTTGGATACAGATTGAGTTATGTTTGTGTGTGCGTATTACTGTGCTTTACTTAACTGACTGGCTAACAGAGGATCTTTTTTCTTTCTAAGACTTGCTGGCAAACATGCGAGCTAATCACAGCTTTATGTGGGCTTGGTTTAGTTGTTGTTGTTTTTTGTTGTTGTTTTTTTTATTTTTTATTTTTTTGTTGTTGTAGTTTATTGTTTTTCTTTTTACGAGCAAGTGTAACATTTCATCTGGTACAGTGTTGTCATTGCTTCTGTCTCCCTCTAGTTTAGTTGTTGTTTTTTCCCCATAATTCTTTACCTCTGTCACTCTGATCTGCAGAGTTCCTTTCCTGCACTTTCATAGTCACGACAACAGGACACTAGTAGGCACTAGCCATTGAGAGAGATCTCACTGTCTCCATCAAATGGTTTGAGGGAGAATATCTCTGGTGTGTTCCACTTCAACTATTTAAACAAGATGAAGTTTTTCTTCAGCCAAATATCCACCCACTTAGCCCATTGCAGTAATTTTTTTGTGTGTGTCTGGACATCTTCCTTGAATTCGTATCTGGTGACTAGAGATAGTCTAATCCTATGGATCATGCTAGGCATACTGTGATCAGAATAGGTCTGTACTTTACCTCATTACTAGCATTTGTTTTATCTTAACACATGGACCAGGGCTGCATATCAGGGAGGGGGGACATTTGCTCACCCGCCCTTCAATTCGTTATTCCAACATTTTTCACAACATATCAGCATACTGGAGCACTGATGCTGCAAGGGTCTTTATGTAACAAAATGTTTCCATATTTTACTCTCATTACTCCTTATATGAGGGCATGGCTTTGCTTCTCCTAGGTATATTTTCTGTATGCACCCCAGTGTACAGACAGACAGACATAGATGCACGTAGAAGTTCATTTATATGTATTGATTGTATATGCTTGTAGTTGATATAATGATAATGATAATTATATATATTTTTTAAATATATGCATTTTTATAATGATATTTTTATATGAATGCTAGTGTGTATTGATTGTGTTTGTTTTCTTATTTCAGCTGAAAGGCTATGCTGCCAAACAGGACATCCCTGATGTGGACAGCAGTTACCATGGCTACTCCATTGACTGGGACAACGACAGACAACATTTCAGCCGGTATGACTCCGTCTTCACATCTCAGGTGGTCATGCTCAGTGTGTTCATCGTCCTCGTCTGTCTCACCACTTCAAACTACCTCTACGACAGACTCTTCCAGAATATCTACGACGTCAAGCAGCACAAAAGTGTTAACCCCGCCTACTCCATGTATTGGTCTATCGTGGTCGTCAGTGTGCTTTGGAACGTGGCTCCATCTTGGCTGGTCATGTACCACTCCCACCAGGTACTCTACGCTGTCTTGGTAACCATGCCAATTCTTCTCGGAGTGGCCATTTTGGTTAAGAAGAAAACAGAGTTTCCCATACCGTTCTTCAAACTCATCGGATGTGTGTTCCACTTGAAGACAGAACCCACCAACAA
>WLWI01004689.1_pt1 | contig 11515 bp, 10 predicted proteins | sample 6701501 | NCBI WGS metagenome assembly WLWI01 (sample SAMN12718690, study PRJNA515312) | sponge metagenome | isolation source: marine sponge | host: Mycale hentscheli | place: New Zealand: South Island, Marlborough, Capsize Point | collected 2014-11-01
GGGGGGGCACTGCAAAGAGTTTTTTAACTTTCGGCCCCCCCCCCCCCCCCCCATAATTTTTGGGCAGAATTTAACGAGGTGATTCCTCACACGAACAACTTTTAAACCATAGATCTATTATCACAAAACTGAGTGTTAAAATAAAATCCAATCTAGCAAAACACCAGAGAGTTTTACTAGATGCTCCTCCACCTAATAAATTACGCCAGTCGTCTTCAACATTTGAGTTCAAGCTGCACTTCCTTTATTTTGAAAAAATAGGGTGTCCAGACAGCGCCTCCTGGTAAACACCTTGGACGTGTTATTATAAACACCCCATTTTAACAGAGAACAAGCAATATCTATTAGCTATATATTTTAATCAGGTATCAATATAGCTCGAGCAATAAAAATGGTACATGGAAACGCTGTCTTCATAGCAGAAGAAGCTAAACAGGCGCTATACCTTCAACTACAGATTTCAACCAGCAAGATATATCAGATGCCAGACAAGAATTGATTCAAATTGTAGCAGACGATTTTGATCCCTCCCTATGGCAAGTTTACCTTGCCATGATCATGACACTATCAGGTTGCAGAGATGACAAATCTTCCAAAGACAACATCAAGCATTTGAAAAAGGATGATTTACAGCAGCCAATACATAATGGGTATGAAGAAAACTTTGTGCAATATTATGGCAAATAGAACCCTAATAAGCCAACTATGCAGTCATAGCACAATTGGCAGTGAAAAGTGGAGGCTACCACTTTTCTGGAATGAAACTATTGCTCATATCTTTTGCATAAATTTAATGCAATGGCTTTCTCAGGCACATCAAGGTGATTTTTAATCTAGATTTGAACATTGTGCAAGCTATACATTTAATTACAACACCCATCACTTAAAGATGTTTGAGTAGAGCAGACTTGTTAGCTTTGTAGAGGTAACTTTGTCCACAAAGAAGTGAGGAAGGAACTGAACCCATAACTTTTGCTTAAAGAGGTGCTCAAGTTAATCTGCTGCTGCTGGCCAATCCAACTAAAGCGCATGTTCTCCAAGTCAACTGGCCTTACTTTGCTGCTATTTTTTAAGGTGCTTTAAAGCATTACAACAATGGTAATGTATGCATATTCCATTTTCTATCAATAATCAATCTGTATGCTTTGCTACATTTACATCTTCGGGTCTGCTGTTCTCTAAACGATGAGGGATGTCTCTACTTCTGTTGCAATCATGTTTCAATCTCCGATATCCACAAAAAATAAATGTTTCTGCTCCTTTTTGTGCTGATTTTTCTTAAACTTGGCACATTTCAGGAGTATACAATGCCCATAGTCTGTAACAAATGTACAGCAATTGAGGAATTCAATCACGTGCATCCTCGGTAGTTAGAAGTTGAAGTAATCCGACCACAACTTTTTTTTATTCCTTTGTAAATCAACCATAATTAAGTTATCACAAATGTCTTAGGACTCATTTTAGATAATAACATCAGAAATTATTTTAGCATACCTATTTGACCTATTCTATAACATGTAAATATTTTGGACCCAATTGTTTTCATGGCGACCATTTTAGATTTTCACAATTTTTCTGATGTTCCCAAAATTGCCACTTGAGCAACCAATCCATTTTTTAGGACCACTTGGGAACACTTAAATATAAAAAACAAGCTTTTACATATTTTACTAGGTTAATCTTGACTAGACTATCTGACCCACACCACCCATTGATTATTTACTATGATTCAAAAAGTCTAGTTAATTAATTGAGATGGCTATAATTTTCAACTTACTTTTAAGCGGCTCACGAAATATGGCAATGAGAATAATCACAGCAATAACACAACAAATTATGATGAATGCAACCGCAATCATAATTGGTGTGACTACTGTATTAAAAATAATATATTATATTTATTTAATTATACAAGTTATAAAATACCTTTTGATTGATTGTTATTTCGAAGTAATCTCCACCTCCTTATATTATACGTAAGATTGCATTCACTAAAGCAATAGTCAACACTATTTTCGAATTGAAGTGCTGAATTGCTGCCATATGTCCAGAAATATGTTGGATAGGTGGTATTAGAAACATCTTTTATTGAAAAAATTACATTCTTCTTTTGATAATCGGAATCAGCAATAACTTTTAAGTTTTCAAGATGCAATCCAGTATTACTTGGTATTACCTCAGATTGGGAACCTGATTGTAATGACATAAAACTAGTATAAAAACTGTGTTGTGGTTCAGCATGGCAAGTGAGCCATTGTGCACAACTACTTCTGACAAAGAGTAGCTTGTTTAAGTCTAATAAAACTTGATTTTTGCCACTACAGTTTCAAAGTTTGTATGAAATCATAAAAAGGGGGAGGAAATGTGGGGCCAGTCCCTAGAGCAAGGAAGAGGGTGGGATAAAGAAGGAGGAGGAAAGGCTCCAAACAGAAACAGTTAATAATTCTAGAGTGTATAAATGTATTAAATGTAGTGATTACTGTTAAATAGGTGTTGTGTGTTTGTTTCTGGCTTAGTTCAGGATATATGTAGTGTCACTGCCATTTTCAGTTGGTTCTGTATTCAGTCTTGCTTTGATATGACCCTTTGTATAAATATTTTAAATATTAATGCCAGTGAACCCTGATGACAGCAAGACAACTACCAATGAGGATGGGAATAGACTAAGCACTTGCAATTTATTCTCCATGCCTACAGTCCCCCACCCCCCTCCTCACCCCCTTGGCCCCCTTGGATCTTCCCCTGAAACTAGTATGGAAACAAGATCTTATAGCTAGTTAAGCACAGTCATTCCTGCAAACAGAAGCACAAGACTATTCCTGGGTGCAAGTGTCACTGCTGTGATCATTGCGAAATTAAGTCTATTGTGTGTGCTTGAGAATGATACATTCAGTAATCAACAAAATAGATATAAGTAATTCAAAACCAACCTGTCTTCAACATACAGGTTTTCATTCTGTTAGGGTATGGGTCAGTATTTTTTGAGTACGTACAACAGTTATGTTGCTAATGGAATGAATAAGCATGAATCCCAATGAAGTACTAATGTTTACGTTGTATAGCCTTAGCCATAGGCAATATTGATTCATGATGTATAGCCTTTTGAGAAGATGGTGCTGGGGCTAATTGGGAAAATGTGTGAGAGTTGTACTCCATAGTTACACTCTCTCTGTAATTAGAGGGTTTTTTTATTATAAAAACCAGTCATGTACTTTTTCATGAGAGTAACATTTCATCATCACCACTATAACCTGCACTTGAAATTCCTTGGACCAATACTACCCTAAGACAAATCAAACAGGATAAAAAACTTTCATAGTCAGTAAGACAGGCTGGTTCTGAACACTGGTGTAATCTGTTGATTTACTGATTAAGTTTTCCTGCAGGGATTGCAGAATTGGCTTCTTTCGCCTTCCTTTTGAAACCTACGCCACCTTCCCTATCTACTATTACAGCTGCTTTTTAGTTACAATTAATCATGTTCTACTGAATGTGATGCTGCTTTATCAGTTCATTATAAAGAAGATGCTTTAACAAACTGTTTGAGCTCATGAATTATTCATGAATGCACACACAATCGATCTTCAGTCATCACCATCATTACTGACACACAAGCATGTTATTATATAGATTGGCCTTATAGTTTTCAAACAAAACTTGATTGGGAAAGGGATACCCTAGCTTCTTGCCCCCTCCCCCCCCCCCCACCCCCCCCCACCCCCCTCCCCTCTAGGATTCACCCCTGGACCTGAGCAGCTATTCTCAACATGACATCGCACAAACAACAACCCAGGAAATAAAAATTTGTGAAGCAGGATGCAAGCATGTAGGGAAAGTTTCACTCCAAATATTGAAGAAGCTAATGATAGGAAATAATTCCAATATTTGTTTGTGTCTTTTGAACACTATAATCAAAACTTTTAACAAGAGCAAAAAATTGTTAAGACCACCACCACAGTCTCTATAGATTACAACTACATTTCAAGCTTAAATCTGAAGTAGGTTGAATTTTACTATTTTAGAGACTTATAAAGCTCAAAGCTAGTTACTGTTTTAGCTCATGACTCTGCACTACAAATTCAGCAGTTTCATTTTAAGTTACAAGCTATTACACAATTCCTTTTAGCTAACTACTGCAATACTTTCCTAATTCAATTTTCTGTAGAATAGTTGCTGGTGCAGTACAAATTTAGGTGTTCTTACTAAGTGAAGTTCCAGTAGCTCCTAAACTAGGCTCCTTTTTTTCCTAAAATACAACTATACAGTCGTAAATACAAATTTTAGCTAAAAATTTGAAATTACTTTCTCACCTTAATAAACTGACATTCCAAATGACCAGTAGCTACTCACAAAGCACTCGTTATTAAAGCTAACAAGATTTTTTTTGATAAGACTGGTAAAAAGCTGTCCATATAGTAGCCCTTAGCCACAAATATTTGTTACTTTAAAAAAATATCAAATCTGAAATAATAACACTATTTAGTCCCTAACCTACTTTGTGGCATATCCAAAAAACTGAGTTATGAGAAAATATGAGCCTCACACACATTTAAGCTGGTAGCTATTTATGGATAGTACATATGCCCCTTAAAGGGGCATATGTACTATCCATAAATAGCTACCAGTGGTGTGCTTCAGCACAAAACGGTGAGCAAGCCTGCTAACTACCTCAAGTTAACATTCTAGCTTCTAGTTTTGACTGTGATAATAAGGGTCTTTTTATGTGATCTAAAAACGGTGTTGACAATAAATTTTTGTCAACGAGTACGGAATTATTTTTGCCTCAATTTACTCAGTAGAGGAAACTTCTATAGCATTATTTTAATCCATTCTGACCATCTAAATTACCCATAACACTTGACAACAAGTACTCAGCTACAAAAATGATCAATTTTCTAAAATTTTGAATTACCTAGCTACTCGGCTTCATTTTTACAAATATTGATATCTTCTGTAGTAGCTATTTAGTCATTCTGTTTGAAACCAGTGGCTCTTGGTAACAAGTACTCTATCAGTTACTACTACGAAATGGCAGACTTTAAAACTATGAATGGTAAAGGGTCTTCAATACTATAGCAATCACTAACCCAGCTTTTTATGAATGAAAATAAACGTAATTCTAAGGAAATTTTGCATAATTTTGAGCCATAAATAAAACTTTAATATTGCTTGACTTATTCAATCATGAAACATGCTCTTTATTATTACAGATTACACAGATCTGCAAACTTAATTCTCCCATTTTAACTTAAAAAGATATTATGCACATGCTTTTGTTACATGATCCATAGTACATATCAAATTCATTTTCTAGCTCTAATTCATCAAATTAGTGATAGATTCATAGTAGCTTGATTATTGGAAGTACAGTAAATAGACGAAGTGTAAATTTAAGAAAATTTAACATATTACTTGGGTAGCTCCTTGAGGGAATAGCACTACCAACATTTTAATTCATACCTCTGTTATCTGATTACACCTCAAATGTAGAAATACATTAGGAGGACAAAATGAACTAATTTAGTGCATTAATTGATAAAATGCAATAATTTATTTACCTGATCCTATAGTATTAATACTTTCTATCTGATTTGGATATAATAGTGGCTTGTCTTCATTAGGTATTGATGTTCCATTCCTATCTAAAGCCCACAACGCTAAAGTATAATTTCCTTTATCTATATTATAAAAATGAGCATCAACTATTGTATTTTGTGTTTTTACAATTTTAATTTGAGTGCCATTTCCACACATTGTGTCATTGCTGACTGCATCATCAAACACTTGCAAAAGTTGAACAAATGGTCCAAAAGATGAACTTGTGTTAGTGAAAGTAACAGTCACTAAGATTTCAGTGGGTGTAACAGCAATTTTAGTGTGGACAATATTTTCTGAAGGTTCTATATACATACATACATAAAAAAGTTACATACAAAATCAAAATTTAGAGATAAGCACTTACGAATTACAATTCCAGTTAGATTACCATCTCCTGCACTGTTAACAAGAGAAATATTTATAGAGTAGGTGTGATCAAACTGAAGTGTTTGATTTATTTTTTGAGAAACTGTTAGTATTATTATATTATTGTAGCACTGCAGATGATTACCTACATTCAAATCATAATTACTCTTTCTCGTAGCATTACCAATACACGTATTATTACACATTTGAAGAGATTCCTGAAAATATATAATTTAAGAATTTCACAGTCATCAATAATGACAATACTGTATTATTATGACTCCCATTAGCTAACTATTCAGTTTATAATTAGTAAAAAAAATTCTCTATTAATTATATACAATAAGTAGTGTACAGATCACATGAATAATAATCAAAGCATTTTATCATATTTTATGGCTTTCTCTACCATAACAAGCAGCACAAAAAGTAATATAAAAATTATGAGTTTAAAATCATTTTGGGGGATATACTAGTGATGATATGTGCTTCAGCACAAATGGCGAGCAAGCTGTCTAACTGAAAATTATACTTGAATGCCTATTGCTAATAATATTAATTTGCTAGTTAAAACTATTTTGTAGTTTACCTGAACTATTCTTTGGCAACACACAACAAATTTAAACACACACACACAAACACACACATATTACCGGATATCAACACAAGACTTGAGTGCATTCTCTTTTTGACTTGACTATTACCAGAACTATAGTAGATAAAAGGCATTATATTTTATCCTCCAGTGACTTGAATATTTCATGATCAAGCGAAGTGAGTGACACTCTCTGGGGCAACACTATTGAAAATCGCTCTTTGTCATAGTATATGCCCTATGCAACAGTGTTGTTCTTACTTGAAAATTCATTGTCCAATGGTCTAACCTCGAAGGTAAGTCTTGTGTTGGTAAGTCCAGTAAACAGGTAAGAATGATAGTGTTGTGCAATATAGCTTAGCTAAGGAATAACACAAAGCAAATGTTTAACTACAAATAAATGTGTTTAGGTGCCGTTACACCACTTTTTGGCTACTACAGTAGTAGCTATTCATGTCCTCATGATATAGTAATTAAAAACTTAACTGTTTTTAGTGGTGGAATATTAGAAGTTAAAAAATAATCCTGCAACAGTACTTAGTTTTATGTAATTTAACTCAGGAGGCTCGCTCGTTATTTTTGCTCAAGCACGGATTTTAGTATAAATAATTAACCTCTGTGTTTGGTCATATATATATATTTATATATACACCAAAATCTCAATTGAAACTCAGGGCTCCTTTACTCGCCCAATGAAAGAAAGTAACTAATAATATATATTTTTACTAGATATCTTTACAACACTATTTTTAGGTAAATGAACAGTGAGATAACTCACATTATGGTGTTATCAGCATGGATTAAGCCACTTATTACACTCAGTCAGAGTAATAAGGTAAGATAGTTCACTCCCAGGCTGTATTTTCACTTGTCTCAGGCTCATGAAAGTAAATTAGCATGCTCATGAAATATTTCACCATAGAACATTCTGACTCATGTAACGCTAGATATCTTCACAATGTTATGGTAGGTATGTGAGGTAGTGTAATCTAATGGCTATATTGAGCAACCTCATTATCCAAGTAGTTATAACAACTAGGTTTGGCTTACCAGATTTCTGGGTTTTTACAGCTACGTTACTCTAGTGGAGCCTACCCAATCAGGTTAGAGCAGCTGCTAAAATATCAGCTGGGTGTTTGACCTGCTCAGAAATATTTTGCCATATCACATTCTGACTCATGTAATAAGTACCATATATTATAGCTACATACTTTAGATTAAACAATCCTGTAACTTTATTCTCTACAAAAGAAATATAAGATGCAATACTTTGAGGTATCAAATAGACAGAAAACAATCCTATTTATAATCTAAATGACCAATATTTCCTAAAAATAGCAATCCAGCAACTAAAAAAATGACTGACTCAGCTATTAAAGTATGGTAAAGGGTTTTCAATGACACAGTAGCCATTCACTATGACTGTTTAAAAAAGACAATTGTTAGGAATTATAGCACAGTTTTGAGCCTAACCCGGAATCAAGACTTTTGGTTGTTGGTTGTGGCAGAAAAACTGATGGCAAGCCTTACATGTAGTGTTAAGCCACTAATCATTATGTAATTCTTTTTGTGTTATACTTTAGCTAAAGCAGTAGGTGTAAAACCCAATGCTTTCACTCACTTTTTCTCTTGATATACCAATACAAGACTTTGTATTTTTTTTGTGACTTGACTGAACAATATTGTTGTGTAGGTAGTATTGACAAACCTAGCATATATTACCACCATTACTAATTGTAATGGTATGTTTGTGAGAACTAACTGTGTCTGCAAAAATTCAGATATGTCAGAGAAAACCTAATCCAAGGGGTAAAACTATTAAAATTTCCAATTAGATATTGGTAAACTGGTTTTGTGGAGTATGGGACAGATTGACCTCCAACAAACCTACATGCAAGGTTAATGACATGCAATGTCCACACACACACACACATACACACACACACACACACACATATACACACACACATACACACACACACACACAAACACACACATGCACACACACATACACACACACACATATAGACAATTATCTTCAATTTCAAGTGCTACTCCATATAATGTACACATATACCCAATCTTTAAATAACTACCCCTACTACTGTCTTGCTTGCTTGCCAAAATATCATAGATTATTATTAATATTAAATTCTGTATGATTCCCGGCTAAATGAACATCTCAGATAATCTACAATTAGTTATCACAAATACTATTAAAAGCAGCCAGGCATTTATTATTATAATTAATGCTTCTTTTGTTCAGTAAAATATTATATCTTATAAACATACATCCCAACTTCAAACATTGCAATTTGGTATTTTTCCACTTTCAAATAACTTACATCTTCAATGTTAATAATGGATGTAAAAATTCCATCCACAAATGATGCAGTGATGGTTACATTTTGCTCACTGTAATTTTTTGGTTCTTGAATATAAAAAAAATTTAAAATACACAAGATTAATTTTATTACAACTATTTTAATATTGGGACTTACCATTATATCTGTAAAATTTTTGGCAAGTCGGATTACCAGAATTGGGTGTATTCTCAGGGCCATTTTGTGCAACAACCTTCAATAATAATTCATGACAAGGGGTATCATGATCTTGAAAAGTATAGTTGAATTGTGTTTCATTATAATAATTGCAGAAATGATGCTTTTGAGTAATAGATAAATTCATTTTTTGACAGGTCGATGTAGAGCAGGACATATTATATTTCTTTAAAACCTCAACATAATATCTTGTACCATGGCTGGAGTCATTCAGAGGCAAACTGCATACAGCAGTCCAATTAAATATCACCCAATTTGTAGTTTGATTTACAATGTTAATTGTCCTTACAGGTTCTGGTATTCCTAAAAATATATATTGCATGTTAAATTCAAATGCTAAATAACTTTTGTGAGATACACATAAAGAATATATATATTATTTAACAAATTATTAGTGAGTGAGCAATGAGGAGACATTATCTGAGTTAACACAACAAAAATTTGGAACAGTTGTATGTTAAGACGTATACGGATGTCACTTTTGTACACCGTCGTACTTTTTGTTCACTTGGTGACCAACCCCATCTCAAACATCACTGTACAGAATCTTTTTTTTTTTACAATCTTTACCCGCACTAGTAGTATTCTTGAGCACAAATAGAAAGCGAGCCTCCCTAGTCAGGTACATAAGAACTACACCATGATTAGTTTTAATTTCTAACACTCCATAGCTACTAAAGAACAGTCGGGTTTTTAAATTACATACATATAGAAAAGTGGTTCCAAGTAACCACTTACTGCAGCTGTTTGACTAAAAAAAATGAGCTAATAATTATTTATGTGACTGTAATAAGACAAAGCTTCAATATAATATTCTACACCATTGTAATGGATTCTAGTTCAACAGGCTTATATTTATGCACAAGTAGTTATTAGCTTTACTAGATTGCTTAGAATTTAGCCAACAATACCTAAATGGACACAAAATTGTACTGCAAGAACTTTATAAATTTATTAAAGTAGGGTATTAAGATAAAGGTACCACCAGTACAATCAATGAGATAACTCTCACAATATTAGATACATGCTTACCTTGAATAATAAGAAATGCAGAATTACTAAATGTTGTACTAGTAGTGATACTAGGATATTTTGGAACAGTTTTGCAATAAATTTCCGTATTGTTTCTAATTGCACTGTTGTTAGGTCCAACATATATAGTCATGGTGAAATTAATATAACCTTGGTCATCAAAACTTGTTATGTTTCCTACAGCCATTGAAAAAACATCACAATAAATTAATTGCAGAGTACTTAACACAAAATGAATTAACAATAGCACAAATAACAGCATAGAGAAGAGGTTTTTTTTAAAGTAGGTCCAGTAAAAAATATTTTCCTGTTAATGCCTTCAAAGTCTTCTCCTAAGAATTCCTAAACTTTATGTCAAGTATTATAACTCTCACGCATTAGTTTGTCATTCATTCATAAATTCACTCACTCTGTCAACAGGGATCTCTAATGATGGACTTTTGCCTTCAGGGAAGAGGAGCTCAGGCTAGATGGATTTAAGTCCCTTTAATTCCGCCACTTTTTTAATTTCGGCTTAGTTTTTGAGAAAACTAGAAAAGGCAGAGACTACGACGAGTGCTGATATACGGTCACGCCCATTCAAACGTTTAGCACGCCCGATTCACATTTGTTGCTTGCGTTCTTTAGTTCCAGTACTTAAGCCAGATAATGCCATGAAGTCCTCAGAAAGTCGTAACGACTGTATTGCTGTGTATAAAATAGCATGGATCAGTCCTAGGTGTGTATACGGGTTCGTTCTAATTTTTTACGTCCATAAATAAGCCCTTGAAATGCCTGAAGAATGCTAGAGATGCAAGCAGGCCACTTTAAAATGCCCTAACCAGAAGAGTTAGAATTTATATTCATAAATAGAACAAAATTATTACTGTTATAAGCTGAAAATTTAAGAACTTGGTTATTAAACAATAGTAACTGCTTTTGCAAATTATTGGCGAGCGAGCGTAGCTAGCGAGACACTTACAGGGGTAACACAATCGAAATCGGGGATGTTTATTTATTGGCGAGCGAGCGTAGCGAGCGAGACAGTATTAGGTATGGATAATGCAAAATCGGGTATATGTTATATGTATACTAGTGGTGTGCTTGAGCACAAATGGCAAGCGAGCCTTAAACTACACTATTGTTTAATTTGATTTTAACAACTAACACTCAAGCTATTAAAATAAAGTCGAGTTTTTAAATTACGTATGAGGTAAAGGGATTTCAATGTCATAGTAACCGCTCCCGCAACAGTAATTGTAACGCACAATACTTTCACACAACTGAACATACCTACGCAAGACTTACCTTCGTGGTTCGTCTAGTGGACAATGCATTTTTAAGTAAATACTGTTGAGTAGGGCTTATAACTGTGACAAATAGC
>WLWI01004691.1_pt1 | contig 11513 bp, 3 predicted proteins | sample 6701501 | NCBI WGS metagenome assembly WLWI01 (sample SAMN12718690, study PRJNA515312) | sponge metagenome | isolation source: marine sponge | host: Mycale hentscheli | place: New Zealand: South Island, Marlborough, Capsize Point | collected 2014-11-01
TTCGCACGTCACAACAGATGTCTTAGCAGGTACCACACCCCTGGGATCAAGTTCGCACGTCACAACAGATGTCTTAGCAGGTACCACACCCCTGGGATCAAGTTCGCACGTCACAACAGATGTCTTAGCAGGTACCACACCCCTGGGATCAAGTTCGCACGTCACAACAGATGTCTTAACAGGTACCACACCCCTGGGATCAAGTTCGCACGTCACAGCAGATGTCTTAGCAGGTACCACACCCCTGGGATCAAGTTCGCACGTCACAACAGATGTCTTAGCAAGTACCACACCCTTGGGATCTAGTTCGTACATCACAACAGATGTTGTAGCAGGTACCACACCCCTGAGATCAAGTTTGCTCGTCACAGCAGATGTCGTAGCAGGTAGCAAGCCCCTTAGATCCCTTTCTCACATCACAGTCCCTATGGCCTCTGGATCCACTACTCAGGTTTCAGGTAAGAATTAATGGTGTTTTGCAGTAACATATTTTTTCATTAAATGATAAGAACTCTCCATAAATTTTTTTCTGAAGACCAAAATTTTGTTCAGAAAACTTTTTTTTTGGTAGCATGAAGTCTGTACATGTAATTTTTAAATGATTTTTTTGGCAGATCGCATTTTTTGTTAATCCCAGATAATTCGAGAGAAAGATATAAGTAGCTATAGTAACTTAGGCAGAGCTATGATTTTTCATTTGCATACGATGTTACCTATGTTATCATGTGAGACTGTCTACGATAAAATTGAGCTCAATGCAGCACACGTGAATTGGGGAATAATAATCAATTGAATCCAATAAGCCTACCAAGGGGAATTTGATTAGGTCATATATTGTGAGCGGCTAAGGCAATGAAACTCGATGCTGATAAAATGTGTTAGTTCAAAAACAGTTAATTTTTTATGGAGGCCGCGTTGTGCCCTATTTTCCTGTAAATGGTTTCATATAGAAAAAAGTTTGTCCCAACTGTCCCCAAACTAAGTGCTGTCTAATGAACAATAGAACATCAAATCTATGGACTGACTATAAACAAAAAACAACTACAGGAAACAAAATTCACTCATTTGTCTTTGTAACTGATATTTCAGGGTTCAAACTTTTCAAGTTACGCCTCCATTTCAATTTGACTCCTGCTGTCCAGGTAACACTGGCTGTACTACTCCTCATGGGGTGTTTCCTAGAGGAAGTGTTCAGTTACACCCTTGTACACCCTTCATTATACCAAATTGAGTGTTGTGATATACCCATGTTCAAGGACCAAGTGTTCTACTACACCCCTATCAGAGCTCATAATGCACCAATTATGGTGTTATTGATACTCTACCAATGGGGTGTTGTGATACTCCCTTAAACTAGCTACTACAACACTCCAAATGGCATTCACAATACTCACTTTATAGCCATATGTTTTAGCGTAAGACCTCATTTATCAGACCAAGTTTGCCCCATGAACCATAACTCATTCGCTGAATGATTTAAAAATTTATTGTTTCGACCAATCATGAGGTTAGTCTGGCGTAGCCAGACCCTTTACCAGACGCTACGCGGGGGAAGGTCACGTTACTTTTTAGCAACTTTTGCATGCAGATGCAATGGAGAAATGCTACAGATGTGGAAAAAATGTTTCTATAGCTAAGGAGAGAAAGCAGAGGCGATTACTTTGTAGTTCTGCTGCAGAAAGAGTTGTGAAGAGTTTAATATTCTTTTTTCAATTGGAAGGTTTGAAAGTAGACTCTGAAACCCTCAGAAGAGGATACATTTGCAGGCCTTGCATGAGGCTCATAGAGAAGTTTGTTGTATTGCATGAAGAAGTAGCAGGCAATGTAATAAAAGTATTACCACTATTGTCTATGAGTGCTGGAGGAACAGCTATTCCAGACCCTTCCCCCGCGTAGCGTCTGGTACAGGGTCTGGCTATGCCAGACTAAGAACTTATCTAATTCATCCTTTAACAGTATTCATTCCATTTATACCAATGAACTTGCTAACTACTACGTAATGTGATCAATTTTCATTTATGCATACCATAATAACATGCCTTTTTTTTTTTTCCCCCCTTCATTTCTAATTTAGTCAGTCTTTATCAAATTTAGACTTGCCTTCTGCAACTACTGTTCTATCTTGTTAAGCTGGTAGCACATTACATGTAGCTAGCTAGATCCTGGGAGATAATTCACTCTGAGGCAGCCTAAAAGCTTGAAACTCTGTAGACGGAGGACTAACTCTGGTGGCAGTGACTTAATATCATGAATGGGTATTACATGAGTCAAATTAAACTGGAGCCTGTAGTGTATAAAGCAAGCACCCTTAATGTATTTATTTGAGGTTGAGTGGTTGATGCCATAGCAATTCTGGTACCTTAAATTGAAGTGAAAATGTAGACAAAATAGGGTATCCAACCACCTCAGTTGCACCATTATTATGCATGGAATTTTCAACAGTTTTTTTTCCTTTCAACTAAAAAGTCCATGTAGCCACTAGGTAGCTTTTAGATGCACATTACTGTGCATCCTTTAAACAAGAATTTTTTTTTAATGACAAAGCAGGAAAACTGACAATGTATAATGCCTTGGGGAACTGATGCTTTCCTCCACAAAGAACTTAAACTGATTGGTCTCCAGAAGCTGCTCCTACCTCTCACAGACTGAAGTCAGGCTATTTTGTGGTCGCTTTAGGGGGAACCACGATAAGTGTGTGAATCGGCAATTTTAGCGAGGTTATCTCTTGCGCCCACTCTAAAGCCACGCCTACTGCAGTTTTGTTGACTGGCCGTGAGTAAAAGTGATCCACACTCCCGTTGTAAAGGTAAGGGGACAAAATTGCCCCTGGCCAGCCGGGATAAGGCGGACTGCGCTGGTGGAGAATGTACCAGAATGCGTAAGTATCCTATTCTTAGTGAAATGTATTAGCTAAAACATAATAATGTTTGCAGTCACTTTCAGAATATTGATAAAAGGAAATTTTGTATCCTGGAGTTTTCTCTGATTTCCATCCCTACAAAGTGACTTCGATACATCCTAGCTGGCAGGAGCTGTCAGAGATAGATCAAACACCTTTCCTATTATATCTCTCTTACATGTAACTCATAATAAAGAAGCAGATCAAGTAAGAAGTGGAGACATGAGTACTTTTAAACCAAGACAAAAATTAGGGAAGACAAAAACTGTTATTGATGTCAGTGCTGCAAGTTGGAGAAACATACAGGAAAATTGCTGTTGAAGGATATCAATATCAGAGAGTTGTACAGGGTGGTTCACTGATTCCAGTCCGCCTATCATGGTGGAGCATTAGTACTTACAACTTGCATAGGTGCCAACTGTACCCGCATCATCCGTGACACAGGATTTATCACTCTGTCACAGAGTCCAGGAAAGTGCACAATAGCTCTATGGTTTGTCCCAGGAAGCCTGCAGGCTAGTGAAGTAGTAGGCCTTTGGGTATTTACTTATAGCTGTGCTAGCCAGCTGGCTGTCTAAACCTAATCAAAGCTACTAGTAACCACACTAACTATAAACATGCCGCAAGTAAAAGGCTAAAGCTAGCTGCTACAGCAACATTTTGCTTTTATTTGCATGATATACATGAGTCATAATGACATGCACAAAACAATAATGCAATCACACTTCAATCACGTGACTTTACTTCAGTTACTCATCATATACACACTAGTTTGAACTTGTCATGTCTGAAGAAGGTCTTCCTTCACCAAAAAAGCAGAAATTGAAAAGGCAGATTTTAAACTTTTGCATAGATGATGTCATTAAAAATTATGTCATTGTGGGTGTGTTATTTGGGTGTGGCCAGGGTGTGGTTTTTGTCCCTGAAATAGATTCTGGAAAGTTGGCATCTATGAACTTGCAGGAGAATGATGTTATTCGTGAGTGTAGAAAATTTTTGTGTGATGCAAAAACGGAATGTTCTTACTTAAAAGAAGCAGGCTATTTGAAAATGCCGCCTGAGAGCACGTATGGAAACAAAAGATTTGTCGTACCATTCCATGATTTGATTAATTGCTACAAGACATCACGAAGTGACTGTACAGTGAAGAGTGTATACCTTAAGAAAGGTGGAACACCAAGATACACACGCGAGGTTTGCTATGTTATTATGGTGATTATGGAAGAAGACAATCAAGATGGATACTTTTCGACTCTACCCAGCATGTTTGAAGAGCCTTGCTTTGAGCACAACGGATGTATCGACAGAGAAGGGAAGATAGTAAGTAATAAAACCCATTATTTCAAAATCAAACATCCATTTAGTAGCTGGGATTGCTGGGAATCTTTGGCATTTGCTTTTGTCTTTTTAATCCAAGATCAGCTTCCTCTCCAATGTCCTAAACAGTTCTGCGAGGAGGTGGAGGTTAACCATGTAAGATGTACATCGACACAACCACACCCACAAACAAAAAAATGGGTTTGTCCCAATCTTATTCAGTAGATTTTTAAACCATTTTTGTTCTTGGAGTACCATAATTATTTAAAAAAAATTATATTAATTTTTTTAAAATACATTACACACATATATATTTTTTAAAGATGGTTACCAAAATTTGGGTACAATTGTCTTTTATATTTTCATTTTTCCTCTGATTCTTTCAACCTGTGGTAAAGTTATGACTATTATTACTTGTAATTTCCTTTTTTGGTTTTGTGGTCATTATCATACTACTATAAATGTATTCACTTTTGTGCACTTTAATGATTGATCTTTTTAAATCTTACACTATTGTTGGGTTACGTACAGTGACAGTTGGTAATAAGAATACTACACAATCCTCTTCTAATCCCTGTATTTCTACCAGCAGAAAACAGATTTTTGTAATGTTCCAAAGCAACTGCCATTACTCCAAGTGACTGATATGTTTCTATTATGGATGACAGCCAGTGCCTTCTGTCACAAACAATACTTTAACAAGTAGTTTTATAGCACTGTGAAAAAGGGAGGTTTGGCATCAAGATATGACACTGAATACTGACTGCAGAATATGTAGACACGATTAGGCAAGATTCAGCTCAAATTTTACAATGCAATTGAAATATAGCTTGAGTTTGAATTCTTTGTCCATGCCCTTACACTTTAATTAGCTATATGATATGTTATATATCTATATCAAAGTATTGAGAAGCAGCTGATGCCATCAGAATCAATTGCATATTGTGGGGGAATTTCTTAGGAATATCTGTAAACTCCTGCCTGGTAAGGGGATGGATGTCATGTGTTGTTTCAGATCCAGGTAACGCTGCCACTAGAGTGAGTCTATTCTGGCAGTTGTGATCTAAGCTAACCTGTTTTCACTACCAGGCTCACTTCTTCACCCTTAGTCAGCCTAAAGTCGCTCAAGGAAGTTTATATGAGGTAATTCATAATAATATGAAGTATGCAACAGGTAAGTATGAGATACAAACACCAAAGACTGACTGACCTTGGGGGAGGCTGACCCTCAAAATTTATATGTCTGCTACCCACCAGTGAAACTTAAAAAGAAAATACAAAACTGCTCATGCTCAGTCACAAACATATCTTCAACTAAGAATATTCTAGAAGTTCTATATGCTAAATTGACAAGGTTTGTGAATCAGTGCTAATACTATCTTCAGTCATGCCTGCCGCTGTCATCCCCTTCTTCACTGTAAGTACTCCCACACATATGAATTATAAGGGTAATAGTTCAAGTATTTAATACTATTTAAGTTAACCTTTTCACCCTCAGGTAGCTAGTTAAGTTGTAGGTATCAATGCTGGATTACAACTTCCCGTAATGATTTACAGGAAATTTTTGCAGTATCTATTTAGTACTTTTTTAAGTTCATTTTGTTATATTACTTTTTTCATCCTATTGCCATTGTTATTATGGTTTTTGCAGAGTTTCTAAATGTATCATACTACAAAATAAGTGTTCTGGATTTTTGAGTTTTATGGATGAACTAAATGGATTTTCTTGCAACCTTTCCTTATTGCAATTTTTTTTTTTAACTGAATGAAGATAAAAAACAACCAGAGAGTAGAGAGAAGAGGAAAAAATGAAGGATTTGCTAGAGGACTGTTTAGTTGATGTGTAGAATTATGACAAGTGTCCTGCTACAAAATTTGTATGACACTTTGTTTTGATTTCTTAAATTATTTTTCTGATCATTATCTTTAATAGGGATCTATCTAATAAGCCTTTTGGCTATATACCTCAGCTGCAACTGTTTTACAGCAGGTTTAATTTAGCTTTGGGTAAAAATGATAGTAAGATTATTTTCAAGATATTCTATAGGCATTGATTTAGGATGTAGAATGTAGAAAACCAAGCTTCTTTCTCGGCAATTTTTAGATATAGCTCCTGGATAAAATTTTATCTTTTGAGCAACTCTGAATCTAAATTTTCTTAACATTTTTGTTAATTTGTAATATAAAAAAAAGTTACAGTAGCTATAGCTTGTCTACATATTATTGTGGTAGCTAATCTGAATCAGTAAACGGTAGAATTAATAAAACTATCTCTATTAGCTATTACTATTCAGTTCATTTTAATTAATTTGTCATATTTCTGAATGTCTTGCTGTCATAAGATTGGTATGCTATCTGGTGCCCCCCAAATTATTTTTAGTTCCTCTGCTGCTGTTATGCTTATTAAACTAAGTTTTTGCTTTTTTGTTAATTAAGGAAATTTTAGCGGTTAAATTTAAGAAGATAGTTATAGGAAGACAGGATCCTGATCTGATAAACAAATGCCTAGGCAGGCTTTTCAATTCTGAGAGAGAGCATATTCACACTTACATAGGAAATGACAAAGTATTTATAAAGCTACCAACTCCAAATGATACGTACAAATACACATACACACACACGCACACACACACACACACACATTACTAAACAGTTGAGCACCCTGCCCATATAACCCTGAACTGCTGGTTCCCACAATATTATAGGGTGGAAGCAGCTAATTTTATAGCCTGGAGCTAAGCTATACAATAGCAGCTGCTACTGAGAACTCCTCTGCTCCAGTAATATATATTATGTTTTTCACAATTCACTTAGCTAGTTGTTAGGTTTGTGTGCGGGTCAACCCTGTAGTGAGTTTAACTGGTAAGGGTGTGGCTCCTGTAGTTAAGTGCCCTTTGTTTTTGTTATCCTTTCAGTTCTGATCTAGGTTCTAAAAGTGAGAAGTCTCTTTTCCTAAGTCTGTCTAACTGGCATCCAGAGTGTTAGCTAGTGTTCTCCTTGGTGACAATTGTGTAGGAAACATTGACTGCAAAATTTGGCAGGACATGGTCAGGGATTTACTACTCCTGGTGTCCAAGTTCAGTTGAACCGTTCTTTTTTCTCCTGGTAGCCGCTAGACCTAATAACAGTCAGCGTTTCAGTGACAATTTGTTTTAGAACACAGTTGGACCTTGATGAAATCGAAACTCCAGGGCTAAAGTGTGCATCAGTGTCACAGAACCCAACAAAAGAACACCTCATTTTCAGATCCTAGATCTTCCCATGTGACAATCTCTGCACCAGTCAAACCTCCAATAATAATCTGATCATGCTGGATTACAAATTTATTTGATTATGTGTTTGAGTGGAATTCACTATTGCCATGCTAAAAGCAGGGGAGCAGAATAGGAAATAGATACTAGCCCTGACTTACTGTTGCATATTTTACTCTAGTCTACACTTAACTATAGCAATAGAGCAGACACTTCCAGACTTTGAGTTGGACCATACTAGTATTGATAGTAGTCCATATAATATATATATATGGCAAATTAAGAGAATATATAGCTAATAGCTATAAATTGAAAACATGCAATGATATATACCAATATAATTAAAGAATAATCTTCTATGCTCTAAAATTTTGTTAAAAACAAACAAGCAAACAAACATTATCACAACAATACAATTTTATGAAAATGTATTAGTTACTAAGTTCCTGACTTGAAATAGCTACCAATATTTCATTTTTTTAAATTAATGCCCATTCAGAAAATGTAGAAATGATGTATCACGTAACTCGATTAATTTAGGCTTTAATTTCATAAAATCATCTCCATTAGAACAGGGATATTGTACTTTGATATTTTCGTCATTTATATGCCAAGTATTTGACTCCAAATTAATTTCAACGGATTTCTTAAAAGTGAATTGTAAAAAAGAGTCTGTCATTCCCTCTATGTAAACTTTAATATTTTTATTGTTAGAACAACTTGTTTCCAGAGATTTCTTCTTTTCAATGAATTTTTTCAAAGTGAATTGTAAAAAATAGTCTGTCATTCTCTCTATGTAAACTTTAATATTTTTATTGTTAGAACAACTTGATTCCAGAGATTTCTTATTATCATCGAAATTCATATGTAAAAAAATATCATTTGCGTAGTTCGAATATTCTATAGCCATATGGTTGTAAAATTCTTTTTTATCAAGTATATTGGAAAGTGAAATATTTTCTGTATGGAAAATCTCAGTTACATAAATTGAATAATTTTTCTGAAATTTTGCTCGATTAAGTAGAAACTCCATTGTTGGTAAGCAGTCTATGGATAATTTAATTTGTATGTTCTTAATGGCAACCATTACTGTATTTTCATCAATGTAATTAAATGTAAAAATTTCACGATTAGCGATTGGTATTTGATACAAGAATGTGACATTATGTAGTTGTAGTTTCAATGTTGCAGGTTGTGGAAGTTTAATTTGCTTGCTACCAATTACAAGTGAATCAGGATTTAAGTGCACAGAAGTTGTATCTATCAAAACATAATTGCTCATAACAGATGTTGATTCTTGTGGAGTTGCGGGGGCCGGTGTAGCAGCAGAATCTGGTGGAGCAGAATCCATAGAAATTGAAATATCTCCTGTAGGTATAGAATCTGGTGGAGTTGCAGAATCTGGTGTAGCTGCAGTGTCTTGTGGAGCTATAGGAGTGCTAGTAATGGTCACACGATTGTCAAATCTGATACTATTCTCATTGTGATAATCAGCCATTGAAGCTTTAATTACATTACAAGGTAAGTGAAAAGAAATAGAAGCTTCATCAGTGACATCATTGTCGTCACACATAATCTTACTTTTAGCAAAAGTAACAGGACCAGTTTCCTTAGTAAAATCTAGACGAAGATCTATTTCAGAAGTTGGATATGTTTTATCACCAACAGTCAAAGTTACTCCCTTTAAAAATATTTTTACGTCAGATCTGCCCCCTTCCAGTTTTAACTCCAACATAGCATTATCCAACTGAGTGTGTACTTCTGTTTTCCATTCCCAGAAAGGTGGTGTATGAAGCTTAACATGTGATGTCAAAACTTTTATTTTCTTTTGTTGCTCTTCACGATCAGGTAGACATATGAACAATTTTGCTTTTTCAAGTGTTATAATGGCAGTTTTTGTATTTTTCGAGGACCAATCTATCTGAATATTGTTTGAAATATGTTCAGAATTAAACTTTAGAAAAGCCTTTAACGACTCACTCTGTGAGGCTTCCACTTCCAATGATGGAGATAAAGATGGCATGTTTAGTTTTGTTAGGAGTTCATTTGTTCTAGTAAGTTGTTTTAAAATTTTGCTGGAATCAGACTCATGAAAAGAAAGAATCTTGTATGTGATTAAAGAAGCAATCATCACCAAAGAAATCTGAACAATGTTTTCTAAATAATCTGCTAAACTCACAGATGGAATAGGAAGAATGAAGAAAGCTGCAACGTGAAGTGAAACAAGAGCCACTCCAGCCAGTGTAAAAATACATGTAATAAAGAATGCAAGTCCATCCATTAATTTTAAGGTCGTTTGGCAGGTTGCATAATACCTCTTGTACATAAAGGATTTGATAAAACTGTACGAAGTTCGGCTCATAACAAAGAGAAAAAGAATGATGGTCAAAGCCAATATGGCAACAGATGTGGTCTTAGATGGCTCAGTTAGCCAGGCCGCAAATATATAGTCTAAATGAGCTGATACAAATATTATTGGCACTACTAGAAATGAAATCATAATCAGATTAGATTTAGACCAGAAAAATAAAAGTGGAGGAGCAAAAATAGTAATGGAAATAATGATAAAAATCAACACTAGAGAAAAAATTATAGTGGATAAAAAAATAAGTAGCAAAAAAATAAATATACATAATATGATCCATCTCGAAGAAGTACATGTGTACCGTGCAATTATTATGAATATTGCTAACACCGATACAGTGCATTCAACAATTAAAGTGGCGTAACTCCACCTTAGGCTGAAAGGTTCATTTTTTGTATCTATTTCACCATACTCGTGATTATTACTTCCATACATGGACACTGCCGCAATATCCATACAAAACATGTATATTGTAATATATATCCCAGTTATTACAGTTCCAATTGCACTTGGTCTGGACTTGTGATTTATAAATTTTCTTTCTATTTCTGTGTAATATTTGAATACGATCACAACACTAGGAACAGCAACTGCCACAGGCAATATCAAACTTGCTGACAAAAATAAAGTGATATTTGGATGGCTAAAATTTTCAGAATTTATGTCATCAAAACAAATAGACTGAGCCACAGATATTTCATCTCGAACTATTTCAGAATTATTGACATATTTGGAATATTGCATTATCTAAACAAAAAACAAAAACAAAAACAAAAAAACCAAGAGCACCATATTAATAGAAAAAAATGGCATTCTTTTTCTCAGAAAGTGCCAAAGCTACCACTAGCTTACTGCTACACCATTTTTCATACCATATATTTCTTATTTTACTTAGTTCAGTGAGCTACTGTGTAAATGCAGGTGTGTGTATATATTATATATATAATTATAGGGTAGACATTACTCTCGAGCTGTTACAGAGCCATGTACATTTTACTTTATATAGAGTCGCTTTCTTGCTGCAGTTTTATACTAGATGTTGTTAGGGGGGCTTTTTTGGGGGGGGTAGACTCAGAAAAGCTAATCTGATGCTACATAATTTGTGAATTAGACATACAGAACTATTATAGCTAAACTGTAGCATAAAGGTAAAAGGCATGAGGTTTGGAATTTATGTTGTTTCCTGTAAAATTCACCCTTTTTATTATCTTTGGTTGTCTGCAGTAGTTAGTCAGGGTTCATTAATTTTTTCCTTCTCTAATGAGTTAACTAGAATTACACAATTTACTGAGCTCAATTGTTGGAATCAACTGTACCCAGTGGTAGACTAAAAGATTGTTTTCTTAAATTTGCATAAAACCTCTATTGTGGAGTTATGTGTAAAAAATTAATCCTAATAGCCAATTATCCACTTGTCATATTGGCTTATTATTAATTGGCATTCTTACTTGCTGAGTTAATATATCCAAGTTGTTGTTTTCTCGGTTTATACAGGAACATGTGTCATCAGTGGCATCTATCAACTGTCGACATTCATTTGGCAGAGTTATAGTAATATTGGATATGTCATTAGCTGGAAAACTGAATAGAAGAGACAGGAATTGGAAAATTGTGGGAGGTTCAATGAGGAGAAATCCTCCAATAGCCCAGACATATGTCACGGTACAATTGCCGGTCATTT
>WLWI01004692.1_pt1 | contig 11510 bp, 10 predicted proteins | sample 6701501 | NCBI WGS metagenome assembly WLWI01 (sample SAMN12718690, study PRJNA515312) | sponge metagenome | isolation source: marine sponge | host: Mycale hentscheli | place: New Zealand: South Island, Marlborough, Capsize Point | collected 2014-11-01
GCTCAAGGAGTGGGGGTGGTGGCGGGGGGGGGGGGGGAGAGGGGGCGGGGGGGGGGAGGGGGGGGGGGGGGGGGGGGGGGGGGATGGGGCGGCTCCAGGGGCTAGAGCCCCCCTAAAATTTTGGGAATTGTTAAACCACAATAACATGCCCTCCCTTGGAGCCTCCCTACACCGAAAACATCTTCCTACACCACTGAAGTGGATTTTATATTATAGCAGTTGACCACTGATTTTTAGCAAACAAATACAAAATTACTTTCTTACCTCAATTTCTTGAGTAGTTGTAGCCTTTGTAGTATCAAATTTAAGCCAGTCTGACTTTCTGAATTATCAGTCACTCTAGACAAGCTCTCAGCTACAAAAAAGGAAGGCCAGAGTTATTTTTGTAAGTTTAGCTAACAAAGTATGAAATTGTGTAACTAACTTGAGCACCCCCTGAGTAGTGGTGGTAGCTACCTTAGCATTAATATTAAGGCATTCTTACTACCAGTGGCTAGTGACAACCAGCAAACGGCACTTAGCAGCCCCATAAAAACAACGCTAAGTTTTGAAATTATGTCTGGTAAAGGGTTTTCAATGCCATAGGAACAAGTCGCAGTAACTTTTCGTGACTTGAAAAAAGCATTTCGTAGGAGTTATCTCACAATTTGGAGCCTAAGTATAAAGTAAGACTTGCTTGATGCTGCTGTATCAGAGAAAACTGGGATCAAGCCTAAAAAGCCGTGTTTTAGGAGGAAAAAAGGGAACCCGCATGTGCGTTTAAGGGGAATACATACCATCCGTACCATATATAACATATACCCAATTTTGCATCCATTAATAGTATCTCGCTCACTTCACTAGCTTGATAATAAACAAATATCCCCGATTCTCAATTTGACACCAGCACTGTATAGTGTCTTCGCTCGCTCGCCTATTAATAACAATCATGCCAGCTAGGCACATCTTTAGTGGGTGTGGATTAGCTATCCAGGTACAGCTGTGCTCCTTACACAAGTATAAATTAAGCAAGTATTCAAATTGCTCACAGCAACAATATTTATCACACTCAGTTTATCAAGTACGCACACATTGGAGGTACTTCATATTTACCGATTTATTGTGTAAATGTTACCATATTTTTGTTCTGATGACCCCGTACCTGGTATTGTCGGGTTTGCATGGCAGAATACAATAAATCAACTGAGGAGTGTGTTGATGACACCTTACCATATTGTGTGCGAACACACCACTAGGATGAACAGTGCAAATTTCTCGTTCTAACAGCCAATATATGTTAATTAAAACTTAACGATGTTTCGACTTTGTGCCGAAGTGCTCTTCAGGGGTCATAATAAACAACAATTTAAACAGCAAGATTACTGGAGGGTATGCTTACTGTTTATTATATCCTGGAGGGTGACTTGCACGCAGCATGGACAGCCAGCATCCTGGAAGCTCTAAACCTATGTCTTTGTTAAATTTGTTGTTGTCCGATGTCATCTGTATGTGTAGAGCTTCTTTGATGTTAACTCACTATTCTTACTGGCTCTGTCTACAACTCTTACCTCTTCCCATTTAATGGGGTGATGCTGCTGCCAAGCATGTTCAGCAATGGCTGAAACCTTCTCATCACCTCTCTTGCAAGGATCCTGATGTTCTTTCACTATCTGTTCAAACCTTCTGTTGTTTCGCCTATACATACTTTACCACAACTGCAGGGTATACTGTACACTATAGATGACTTTCAGCCGAGAATGACTGAATAACTTATTAATAAATTTAATTTTTGTGTGAACTGTGTCGATCCAAGAGATAAAACACGTGCGTTGTGTGGTGTGAATGACATGAAGAAAATCCATTGGATATCTAAGATGGTTATGATGCATCGTCCATTACAATTGACTCATGGGAGCACAGAAGGGAAAGACCTTCATTAGTGAAGAGCTCTATAAATAAACTTGTCGAAGCAATGCGACTCTCCTTGGAGATGAGAGACAAAGAACTACAAAACAAGTCAGAAGAATCAAGGAGATGAAAGCAGAGGAAAGGAGAAGGAAAGAAAAGAAAAAGATGCAAAAAGACGAAGGGAAGAGAGAGAAGAAATGGAGGTGAAGCTAAAAAAAAAACTAAAGAAATTTGCCAAGACCATAAACATGAAAGCAAGCTAATTGTGGGAAAAGAGAAGGCCATTAACAATTCACATCATAGAAGAAGAGTCAGGAAGTCAGGATATTTCACTTCCTTAATTCAACCTTGAGTTTGAGATGTGCAGTACAGAAGTTAAGATCAAGAAACAAAAGGACGTCCTCCCATCTAAAACTGCCTCCAGCAGTTCAATTTAAGTTTATAGCAATCATTCAGTCCCATACATGCTCATGTTTGCAGATAAGAGAATGAAACTTATGGAAATTGAAGGGCTTTTTGCAGAAAACTTGGACAACTTGTTCAAACGGCATACAAGTGAGAGGAAGTGAGAGACATAGAGACTGGGTTTACTCCAAAATGACTCATCGCCGGGATGTTTGCAGGTTGCAAATGAGGAGTCCATAGACATAAGTCTATGCAGACCTAAACAACAGTAACCAAATGCTACCAGATAGGAAGGACATTAAGACTGATGATGATTTGTTGGCTGTTGGGGATATTTTTATGCTTCCAAAGATAAGACCTAACAAAAACACAATGAAGGTCGGGACAACAGATATCATTACCACAGAAATTGTCCTTCCCACTTGCTATATCAGTTCCAGCAGCAGATTGCTGGTTGAAAGACCTGCATAAGAAGCACAACCATCCAACTAGGAGGTTACTGGGCAGAAGTGAAGCGATTGTGTTTGACAAAAATGTTACAGATTTTCACTGATAAAAATAATTACAGGATTATCTTGCTTCCATAAGTAACCCTCAGCACGCATGCGTGAGAGGGTTATAGTAGTCGTCCTGTCTGTTTGTCTGTCTGTTTGTCTGTCTGTCTGTCTGTCACGCTCTGATTTTGGAGATTACTGAAAATTAACAGTGATTTAGGCATGAACTTACGCAGGACGAAGATTTAAGACCTTTTATTGTGCTACTTTTTTTTAATTTCGGGTTAATTGTTGAGAAAACGCGAAGCTTTCAACTCCGTGTAGGTACCAGCTTTTATGGGCAACGCCCCCTAGCGTCACATCATAATCACATGAGCAAATAATTTCTGCAGCCAGCGGTGTAGTTCGCTTTATGCTCAGGGAAGTTAACGGAGTTGAAAGAAGTGAGGTTTTACGTAGAAAATGTATACAGGTGAGTGCTTCTGGCTAGTTTAGCTTCTTCTGAAGACAGCGTTTCCATGTACCATTTTCATTGGTCAAGCTATTTTGATACCTCATTAAAAATAGCTAACAGATTGCTTGTTCTTTTGGAAGGAGATTATATTGTAGTAGCTAGGTAGTGTTTAATAGCGCTGAGGGTTCGCACCTTTGGTGCTTCATTAAATTTAGTATGATAAGGTGTCATCAACCATTCCTTTACTTTACCCTCTTTATTGGCCACCATTTTTCATAAACAATAAAGGGGTTGTGGAATTTAAACCTGCTAAGGATGGTCATCCAGTTGTTGGGGAAGTAAGTCTATCCAAATACCTCAAAAGAATATACTCTAAATGTCTTCATTCGACGTCAGAGTTTATGATATGCTGGAGTGGTAGTCAACCCAAGTGCTATCATGCTAAAGCCATGCTAAATTAGCATTTACAGACTTCTTAGTTTGGCTTTAGATAGAAATGGGAGTTCACAGAGTAAATTGTTATCATTGCTTACCATCATGGCAACATTGCTACAGAATTGTGCAAGTATTACTCCTCCTAGTTATTCTAAATTGGATACTAATGTTGTTAATTACTAACCAGATCTATCCCTTTCATCATTACTTTCTTGTAGACTGACCTTCAGATATTCAACCACAATTCGCTGCTGTAACAGTAAGTTAGACCATAGATAGAAAACGCTTTCGCTTCTATCTATGGTTAGACTCCTATATCCAGTTGCAACAATATTTGGTAAGTGTTTGCTAAACCTTTCTTCTTTAAAGCTTATCTTACTGGCATGAAGATAATGCTAGCATTTATTATTTAGAAGTGATTATTATTTTTCACTGCACAAAATATTTTCATTTCCTGGCGATAGTTGCTGTATTTGTTGACTGGTACAACATTTAGCATTGTATTCTAGAAGCTGATGACATCTAATGCTGCTGTATGCTTAGTACAAACACTATTTTTAAGTAAATTATCATGCATGCTTACCTCATCAAGCTTAGCTTCTGCTTCTTTCTTGCTAGCTTCAGCATCGTCAGCTTTTTCTTGTGCTGCTTCTCTTTCTTCCTTCAGAAGGTTCATTTTTTTCTTGATTTGATCCATCCCCTGCTGTTACCTTAAAGTGATTAATAATAAACAACTGTCACTGACAAAATAAAAACAACAAAAAAAAGCAAATATAAAAACAAACAATTCACCACACAAAATGAAAAAAATTTTTTTTGCTAAGCATTTTCTTGGTTATACACTTTCACTTAGCCTAAATAACTCAAATATAATGTTTTGTAGTGTGATAGGAGGCCTTGCCACTTAGATTCACTGCATAATGCTAAATTGGCTCTATTTACTAAAATTACGATTGCAACACGAATGTTGAAACTCAGCAGACAGATGCCGAACTGGCTAGCTGAAAGAAATTTTTATGCAAATTACCTACCTACGCTCTACCTATCGTACCTTAAGTATAACCTGGGAGACCCCGACAAAACAAAAATAGAGTCGTAGAGTACAAACTTCTTGCAGGTGACGGCACAGAGCGAAGCTACTGAATCTCACGGTTAAATGCGCGCAACTCTTGATTACGGCAGCTACTTCCGCTCCTACAGGGGCGGCGCATGACGCGACGCCGAACGACGGGGTGTGGGGAAATAAAGTCCGAGGCAAGGGCGCGTGCGTTTCGCACACGTGCAATCTATGCAGCAACCATTGTAGCATTTTCGTATTGACGATGACTTTGTAAACACTGGCATTGTAATAACTACATGATTGGCAATATGGCACAAAAATGAAAAAAAGAAGTTAATATACAAATATACAACTATACGCTGGAATTACTAGCTACACAGAGGAAATGATTTACATATGACCCAGTTCTTCTAGAGTTTGATCTAATTCCTTCTTTTTATCTTCATACTTTGTTTCCGCCTGCTCTAACTCACCTGCATACAATAAGCCACCACAGGTATTTGTGGAATAGAATATGAAAGCTTATCATAATATAACTCACTTTCCAGTTGATTATACTGGCGCTGAAGTGTTTTCAAATCTCTTTCCGCGGTTTCAGCTCTTTCTTCTGCCTCTTTCTTTTCTTCTTCTAGCTTTTTCTTTATAGCAAGTACTTGGTCATTCTTCTCTATGTACTGCATTATTATAGCCATTGGAAAAAGCTGCTTGAATCAATTTTGTAAACTTACACTGGCTTCAGAGCTTTCCTTTGACTTAAAGTCATTAGTAATCGACAACACTTCTGCTTCAAGATCTGCATTTTTGCTATAAAAATTTGAAAGTAAAATTTAAAACTGTAGACTTCTCAAGAAACAGGTATAGCTTCAATAATAATAATAATAATAATAATAAAAAGTTTGACAGACTACTGTTGGTCCTTCAGCCACCTAAGCTGAAAAAGGACCATGGTCCAAAACTTTCTTGATAATTTGAGCTATGCCTATACCCAAGAAGTTTATGTACAATATAATACAGTGGTTGAGTGTGTATACCATGTAGCACATATTTACCTCTTAAGATTGAAGCAACTTTCTTCGGAAGTTTCCAATTCACTTTCCAATAAAGTTGTCTTTCTTTCTAGCTCACCAATTTTAATATCCTTTTCCTGTACGCTGTCTTCTTTATCTTTTAACTTTTCTTCCAACTCCTCTTTCTGTGTTCATGCATGAATGGTGTGTGTGTGTGTGTGTGTGTGTGTGTGTGTGTGTGTGTGTGTGTGTGTGTGTGTGTGTGTGTGTGTGTGTGTGTGTGGTGAGTGCATGTGTGTGTTACGTACAATTCTTATCTAACTATAGACCATAAGCTGATGACAATACCTTGTCTATCTCATCACTTTGGGTAGATTCATATTTCTTTACAAACCTAAGGGAAAATACAAAACAAACTAAACAAAAAAACAACAACAGTAGATTATATCAGCATACATAATCATCAAAATCAACAATAAAAACAAAAAATACAACAAATTAATAAAACTATCAGACAAAAAAAAACTAGTTGTGTGAACAAATTTTTTTTGCTGGACATAAAATATTTACTGGAAATCTGTGGCTGATGCACATATGTGTATATTGTGTGTGCTCGTATGTAGGTGTATACATGTGCAATGTCTGTATAATGCGAGTATTTTATGTGTGCACACACACATACACATCAGGTAAACATTTTTAGCTAGCAACTTGCTAGCATGTAAGTGTACACCAAACAGGTATCTAATGCACACAAATTTTTACAAGTATGAACCGTACAATATTGGAATAAATATTTAATCATGGGATTACAGCTAAAGAGGTTTACTTGTTGTGAAAAAAAAAAAAGTAATCAATTCAAAATTCAAACAAATTTATAGGAATCATATTCTCAGAGGAAGGTATCTTGAAATGTGCCAGAAACTTGAATAACACTTCACACATATAAAGATGTACAATGCATTCATGTTTAATGTATTATCACCCTTCCCCACCTACCCCTGTCCCCCCCCCTCCCCCCCCCCCCCCCCCCCCTCCCTCCCCCTCCCCCCCTTTCTCTCCACCCCCTCTCTCTCTCCCCTCCCCTCTCTCTCCACCCTCCCCTCTCTCTCTTCACACCCTCTCTCCACCTCCCTTCTCTCTCCACACCCTCTCTCCCCCCTCTCCATCCTCCCCCCTCTCTCCCCCTCCCCTCCCTCCCCCCCTCTCCTCCCCCCCCCTCTCTCCCTCTCTCTCCCCCCCCCTCTCTCTCTCCCTTTCTCTCCACCCCCTCTCTCTCTCCCCCCCCTCTCTCTCCCCCCCCCCCCCCCTCTCTCCCCCCCCCCCCCCCTCTCTCTCTCTCCCCCCCCCCCTCTCTCTCCCCCCGCCCCCCCCTCTCTCTCCCTCCATTCCTCTCTCTCTCTCTCCTTCCATTCCTCTCTCTCTCTCTCCCTCAGATGGACAAGCTGAAGATTGTATGAACGAGTCTCAGTTCTCTACTCCACAACTCAACGGTCGTCGCTTTCCAGTTCATCCCATACCAGTCCCCATACCCATCACTCCTGGTTACCGTGGCAGCAACCAAAGAGATACGTCCCCAGGGTCACCCTTGGGCATGCGTCCTCCGATCTCCTACGCCTACCGGCACTCCTACCGACAGAGGTACTTCTCAGACGGAGGAATGACGGACATGACGTATACGACTGATGATGACGATACCGTAGCTACCACCAGCGTAGCTCCGTCTAGTCCCGGGAGTTCGAGCACTTCACACAGACTCATCCCGTCACACATCACTGAAGATTCCGCACAATCTGAAAACACCGTTCATCAAGACATAGACTCCGCCCATCCACCGCAAGATCATTCCCGTCACCACAGAGAAGGGGCAGTGGGGGAGATGCCGGAGAATCCGTACGTGTCAATGTATCGGAGGTCTCCTATTTATGCCCGAGTCAAGCAAGGCACACCCACATCTCCAAGAAGTTCTGGTAAGGTATCATCAATGTAATGATGCTGATGTTCAGATAAGTGGTTATTAGTATTGTGATAAATTAAATAATGCTGTATCCATGTTGTTAATCACCATTACGATGATATGTTCTTCTCTGTGTCTGTTTTGTTAATTTTTGTTCTTGATGAAATGTTGTCACCAGTGTCTTGTTATTTTTATTATTGTTGTCATCTTGTGTATCAGGTCGTCATTCCAGAAGATCCCATTTGAGTCCAGGTGAGAGAGATGCCAGGATTACCCTTGGACTGGACAGTACCATGCTGAGAGCTGCCATGCAAGCCGGCGGGAATCTCACACCCACTAGTGTTCACTCCACACACACCGGCAAGCGGAGGAGGCGTAGCCACAGACCACACCCTAAACCTACCTGGTATCAAGACCCTCATTATCATTACTTTGAGAATGGCCGTTACCGTAGAGATAATTATCATAGTGATGGAAACTATTCCAGTGAGTATGATTTGAATAGTGCAAGTGAAGCAGAGTACACCCACCACCATCATTACCCCCTGGGGGGACCCGGAGGAAGTCGAACACTGCCTCCTCATTTACGTCACTCAACGCACAAAGGCAATGACCGTAGAGGACCTTATGAAGATAGCTTTTACCATGGGCATGAGGACAAGCGTGGTCATTCACTGGACAGCTACTACAGTAACAGAGACAATGGCAGACTGACCTCCCCCTCCAGTCGGCCTCCTGACTCCTCCCCACACCACTCCCTCAACTCTCCAGCTCATTACAGACAAGACTCTCGCAACTCAACTCGTGAATATCCATCATCTAGCACGTGCCACTATTCTTCTAATGAGAACCACCACGCCCACCCTGACTACCCGGACCATGCTCATTCAGACTACAAGCGCCATCACTCACATGGTGACGGTCATCACCACGCCCACCATGGGCGGAGTTGCTATTATTCTGATCGTGACTATCGCTACTCTGATCACGATCATCGCTCTTCAGATAGAAGCAGATACTCACCAGACTGGGATCGCTGCTCGCCAGAGCGAAGCCACTCCTCCTCACACTACCGGCACCATTCTCCTCCGCGACGACACTTGTCTGAAGGTCATCATCACTCCACGAGAGAGGAGGATTCGCACCATCGTCACTGGAATGATAATTCACGCCCTCCACCTAACTTCACACCCCCTGTGCCTCCGCATGCTAATATGGCCACGCCCACTGGTGATGGGTACGACACGTACGATTATCCTACTAATTACCAGCCGCAAGCTTTGTTGAAAGTCAAGGAATCCGAGTGTGACAACGCACAGTATGCTAAACCACGCCCCAGGCATTTGCTAGCTTCTCCCCAAGAAGAAAGAATAACTTCACCTTACGACCATTCTCGGTCATCAGGGAAAGCCACACCCACTAGCCCTAATAAGCCGGTGCCTTTGTCCAATGTTGTAACTTCAATAGAAGGTCTACTGGGAACTGAATCAGAAGTGGGTGGTGATACAGTGGGTCCCCTGGAAAGTCATTCTGACCCCCATGGTAGACAAATGGTACCTCAGCAATCAAACACATCACTAGGGTTTACCCCTCAATATACAGCTACTCCACTTCTAGAAGAAAGGGAGTCTCACCTGAAGCCACACCCACCTCCAGTTTCTATGGCGTCCCCGGCTCATCAACCTCTAACTTCAACTCCAGTTTCCTTGCAAGTGCCTCCGAGTCTGAACATTCAAATGGCAAACGATTCCAACTTAGACTCCGCCCATTCTCCTCACGGCTTTCCATTGATGTCTAGGACACACCCACCTAGTCCTCTGGTCTTCAATTCTACTTCCATGTGTGAAGACAGCCCATAAGCCAGCGATGACCTGGACTATTGACTTGGACTAATTGTTGATTTATTTCATACTCCTTTACCACTTTGTCAAATCTCTGTATTGTTGTAGCAAAAGTCTCATGTTTAAGTCACTTAGAAGTTTTTGCTTTGTTGTCGTTGTCATTGTTGTTTTATTCTATTATTCTATTCAATGAAGTATTTTGTAAACAACAACAAGAAACAAACACTGAGCGCTGGCTACATTGTTGTGACTGTACCTTACTTTTTTACCACAAGTCAATGAGACGCCACCGCACACAAGTTTCGAAGTGATAATAATAGGTAAAGATCGTCAAGCGTTGCATTTTTATTTATTTATTTTTTTTTTTTTTCCCCCTATGAAGTTCATTGTTGTTTCGGAATTCCCCCTTTGAAAAGCGCCACAACCTGACAGACTGCGCTGCTTTCTCGAGTCTCTTTGAACTCTTATAGAATGGCTTGTGGAAGTTCATCTCCATCTCCTAGAGTTGCACCATTTACGGCCTCCACTAAAGATACTCTGTATTTATGGGGTGGAGATGGAGACAAGGAGCCTGAGGCAGTATTTGTATACAGTGTCAACACTGAAACATGGACTAAGAAACTCACTGAGGGACCACACCCACCTGCTGGGCTGAATAATGGTGGCTGCTCTATAGCAGGTCAAAACCTCTATCTTTATGGAGGTTATGGAGGATCATATTCTGGATCTCTGTACCAGTTAAACACAGACACATGGACCTGGAGAGAACTGTGTAATGGCAGCTCTGATGGTGGACCTCAAAAGAAGGCTGGATGTGGGATGGTGACTTACCAGGACCAGCTGTGGGTAGTGGGTGGATACTATAAAGATGATAAAAATCTGAAGTCCAGACAACCTGGATCAAGATATGAGGGTAGACACACTAATGAAGTTCACTGCTACAGTCTAACTACAGGTAAAGGGTAACTAGAGTTGATGAAATATACAGACACTATGGTGATTAGTTTATAGTTCAATTGTTTTTTTAATATTTAAATCTTGCACTTCTACTCAAGTCTATCATTACTGTCTGTATATTTATTAAAGCTGTATTGACAATATTATTATTGAGGTATACATATTAAATTAAAAACTATATTGAGATTACAACATTGAGGTGGAGCCCAATGAGGTCAATTCTCACATGAACATTAAAAAAAAAAGTCCTTGAAGCCCCCCTGTGGGGGGGGGGGGGGGGGTATTGAACCAAGTCCTTGCAAGACTACTAAGCATCCCAAGTTCCAGCCGGGTACACTGCCACCAGAATTGGTCTATGGGTAGTCTGGCGCTCTCCTATCAGCAACCTAAAGCTATCCTATCACTTCCCAATTAGCCTCGAAAGTATTCAAGGAGGTTATAATGAAAGTTAATTAGATATTGGCTAATAAGGTATGGTGCAGATAAAAAGAAAGACAGAGACCAACTGAAACTGGGTGGAGTGACTACAGTGATTTTATAGCCATCCACCCACATAGTAAAACATAAAAAGAAAGAGGTGTGTGTGCATGACTTGTGTCTAAAGTTAGTTCTGAATATTTAGTTCCAAAACTGTGAAACCAGTGTGGTAACTGATGATGTAGCAGCTGACCACAATTACATCACACAGTCACGCACACCCAGCTCCTCCCCGTGGTATCCCTGCACACCCCCTATACTGAAATATTTCCTACACCACTGAGTTGCCATTTCATTTTGAACTGGACAAGAACAAAACTATGAGTGTATAGCCTCTTCATTTATATAGCAATAGACTTGCTACTGGAGCCAATAATGGGAGCCAATTCTTTGTTAGTGTGTGTTGAATTTTGTTAGTGTGTGGTGAGTTTGTTAGTGTGTGGTGAGTTTGTTAGTGTGTGGTGAGTTTGTTAGTGTGTGATGAGTTTGTTAGTGTGTGGTGAGTTTGTTAGTGTGTGGTGAGTTTGTTAGTGTGT
>WLWI01004694.1_pt1 | contig 11506 bp, 7 predicted proteins | sample 6701501 | NCBI WGS metagenome assembly WLWI01 (sample SAMN12718690, study PRJNA515312) | sponge metagenome | isolation source: marine sponge | host: Mycale hentscheli | place: New Zealand: South Island, Marlborough, Capsize Point | collected 2014-11-01
ACAACTTTGAAAAAAAAAAAACAACACCTATATATATCACCATCTCAAAAAACACCAACACATATAAATTTTACTTATAAATTTTTTTCCCCCTCTTATTATTTTTTTTTTTTTTTTTCCCCCCCCCCCCCCCCCCCCACTCCTCCTTCTTGTTTCCTGCTCATGCTTTTGAAGCTGTATGCCATTCCTTGGTTTCTGACAATGTTCACTCGTAAGTTTTTGTTATAATTTTTATTTTTCTATGAAACCCTCTTTGTTAACTTTTTATTTGCTAACTTTTTTTTTTTTGGTAATCTATTGTTGTTTATAACTGGTAATATTTATTACAAATTAAATTTTGTATAGATTGTGCAAAATTGAGTAATTTGTGTTGGACTGACCTATACTAAACTTGTAAACATTGTTGTTGTTGTTGTTTTTCCTTCCATTTAGACATTTTGCCTCTTGATAAAATCTACCACTTATGGGATACCATGCTATTGGGCAACTCTTCGTTTCCTCTGTTTGTGGGACTGTCTATGTTGCAGCAGCTTCGTGCTGACCTGCTCGATCTAGCCTTCAATGAATGCATCCTTCTCTTCTCTGACATGCCTGGTGTGTATGGGTATGAGGGAAGGATTTATTCAATGCGAGATGTTAAACAGCTAGAGAAATATTAGTGGCACTGATTGTGAGCAAGCGAGGCTAGTGAGACACTCTCTGGTCTTGCCTTATAATATACAGTTTAATATAATCACCATTTTTAATATTCCTGTCATGCAACACTTTTCTCTCTTCTTTATAGTCCTATGTATAGCTTCTTCTTTTTTAAAGCCATTTTTTTAGCTCTGTGGCAAGCATTTACTATGCCCACTAGTCATTTTCAACTCCGTATGACTTTTTTAATTCGTCTATGTGTGCTTGGAAACACTGAAAACTTGCAAATTTTCTACTTCACTTAAAAATTTAAAAGATCAGTCGATATGCACTAAATTGGTTAGGTCATTGTTGCAAAGCAATATATTGAGGACCTGTACCAGGTACAACATTCCTAATTCTTTTCCATTTGCTTAACTAGTTTATTCGCCATCATTGCGCGACTGAGCTCACCAATCAGTTGTGTGGATAAAAATATCATTTAAGTGTTAGCTTATAATATTAGTGTATACATCTAGAGAGATTATTCTACGTGTGTGTGTTTGTGTGTGTGTGTGTTCAAACTAACCCATCAAAAGAAGAATGGTGGAGAGTGTGTTGGCTATAACTTGTACTTACAACTGGTATGGTTGCCTGTATTGCAGTGGTGGACATTCAGAGCTGCATACAGACAGCAGTACGTCTGTTTCAGAACACTCCAGTCAGTGTGTACATGAGGGAGCATCAGGTTGGACCCACTCATTCCGAGAGCATCCCTATTGAAGCTGTGAGTCGTTGTTGAGTGTGGTAATTGATGTGAATGTGGTTTAGTTTGTATATGGAGATACTTTGTGTAACTATGCTGAATAATCTACAGTGATTAGGTATACTAGACGGTACTTTCAAATATATTGTACTTTTCAGTAGTCTTTTTAATACAAATGTTTCAACCATTGTGCAATGTGTGGATGTCATTTCAGTGAATTAAAACAATTTAGAACATAGCTACTGTATTTTTGTATTGTGACAGAGGAACTTTAAACTGCTTAGGACCTTCAGAGAGGGACATTATTAGCTTAGTCTCCCCGCCTTGAGGGCAGAGTGTCCCTACGATTGTGCTTAGTGTCCCGTTGTTAGGAGCAGTCGCTATGTTCTAAATCAGTTAGGCACCGCACAGCCGTCGTGAACTACAACTTTTAGGGTCCTTCAGGCCCAAGTAGTGCCCTCGCTGCGCTCGGGACGCTACAACCTAAGACCTTCGGGACCCTAAAAACAGTAGTTCCCTCCGAGGCAGCACCTAACTATTATGTAGTAACTGTATTCCCACCTTTACCCTTGTTCCTAATTGTACTAGTTTGGTGAAATCGCAAGTTTAAAGGTGCATTGTGGTATCTGAGGAGTCAGCTATATAGAGAGCTTTGCTGTTTGTGTAAATAGATAGTTATGAGTTCGTCAAAGTGGATAATTAGGGAATGCATACCCAAAAATGAGCTCACAATTTTTATCCTTCTTGATTCTAGTCTATTGCTTTTTCTTTTTCTTTCTTTTTTTTTTCTTTTTTTTCTTTTTTTACAAAATTTATGAAGATTTGTCAACCTATTTATTTTCTCAAATGATATTATCGTACAAACTTTTTTTGTGTGCAAATTTACATGTGAAGTATAAGCATTTGTTCCACTAAAGCATGTTGTTAGTTTTTGCAACTGCATAAGCACTAATAATTCGCACCAGTTGACCATGTAATGCTTCATCCCACAGCATTCCATCGTCAAGGGGGGATTAACAGCGGTGTTATGACAAACAATACCTTTATAACAAAGTTAGAATGACAGCACTATATTAGTACTATTTCAAGGCGAACAATTGGTAAGCAAACAGCTGATCTAGCCATCCAGGAATGTCAAATTCAGTGGATTATTTATGTTATGTCATTAAAGCCATCTGCCTGTAGCCTGGCATGCACATTACAGTTCTAAATATCATCGTGACAACAGTATGGGTCATTAGATTGGGACTCATCAAATTACATGCCGTGTGTTGCAGTTCAAACGTCAGGTAATAGATGCCGGCATGCTATCAGACAAGAACGGTGCAGGTAAATGTGACTTATCAGTCCATTTACTCTGATCCAATTGCAAATGGCTCCCACTGTAGCAGACGCACTAGGACCTCAAGAAATGGCTGGCATTCTAATTAGCAGGGTTTTTTCCTGTGGGAAAATATGTTGACTATTCTTATTGGCACAATGAGCTGGATAGCTTGGATTAAAAGCTTGATTTATTGCATTTTTTTTTTTTTTCTTTCTTTTTTTTTTTTTTTTTTTTTTTTTTTTGTTGACTTTGATATACAAGTCTGGGCTGAATTTAAAGGGGGTGAAGGGGGCGGGGTTCAGCAAAATGCGTCTGTATCTGATTGCCCGTCTCCTAAATTTTAAGAAAGTTGTTGTTGTTTTTTGTTTTTTTTTGCCCCTCCTAGATCTGCTGTCTGTATATAGCCCTGCAAGTGATTCATGATCCACTTTCCTCTTTCTCTCCTCTAATTTATTTAGAACCGCCAGCCATTGTCCGTGCAAGTCCTCAAGTCTGAATCGTCGCCGCAGATTTCTGCTCATGACCTAATTGGCTTGTGTCGATTAGAGCCTCAGACTCAATTATACGACAGGGTGGTCAAGTCCGACTCCCAACATGACGCCGGTAAGGGTGGGAAAGACAACAGCGGTAACAAGAGCGGCAATGCTGGAGGTGTGGTTATGGATGGCAGCTTGCTACTGAATAAGACCCCCACTAAGTCGGGCAAGAAGTCCCGCAAACCTTTGGTGATAGACATCCGCCCCAATGAAGAGTTTCGACTCGGTCATGTGCCAAATTCGATCAACATTCCGCACGGTTCTGCCTTCTCTCCCGACGGGTCCCTTACCTCGAATGCTGTAGCCACAACTTTGGCCAACGTTCGTGGAAGAGTCATGATTGTGGTGGGCAACAAGGGAGAAAGTGCTCCTATTGTAAGTTATAGTTAAGTTATTCATCTGTGGTTAACAACTTTGGGTGGGGGGGGGGGGGGGGGGGGGGAGGAGATCAGTTTTTGTGTGTACAGTGGAACCCCTCTACAAATGGACTCCAAAAATCAACATAACTCTGAACAACAGCCATCATAAATGAAACAAAATGATCTATATCTCCCCCTCTAAAGGCAGTCAAACATGAGTCAAATGACTTGTCCAAGCATGGCCTTTGTAGAGAGGTTCTCTGTACAATTTCAATCAGCCAACATAGCAGCAGCAAAAATATAATTAATTTAACTGCAACTCGAATATTTAAACACTTACGAAGTTATTAATATGTAAATTAGTTAATAATAAGTGTATGTATGGTATGTTTGTAGTTTGCTCGTCAACTGGTTCGGCTGGTGTATCCCAAGGTATGTGTTCTCTACGGTGGTGCTGGAGTTCTCAGAACTCTGGGAGTCCTCACTTCACTTCAAGATGACCTGTAGGACAATCCACATCCAGTCTTCAGTCACATCTTATTTGTTTGAAGCACTCACACTTACTTTCTCTTTTTTTTTTTTTTTTTTTTTTTTTTTTTTCTTTTTCTATGTTTATTTTCATTTCTCTCTCTCATTTTTTTTTTGTGTTCAATTTTTTCTGCTTACCTCTTATTGGATTATTGGACTATATTGGTTTTAAAAAATAGGCGACACAATAATTAGTTCTATTTGCTCAAATTGGATTTTTCAATTCATTTCCTTGGGAATGAGACGGAAACACTGACCTCCTAATTCACACCTCTTGACCACACTTTTTTATAACAAGTTTCCAGTTTGCCCCATTTGATATGCTAATTCTGTTATTCAAACCAAAGGTGATTGAATTTGATTGCCATTATTTATTCAGCTTAACTCTTATTTGACCACCAATTTACTAAGGATATTATTTCAACCATTTTTACTGGAGAAACAATTGTTTATTTGTTATGCTAATTAATTTAGTTCTAATTTAGGCTGTTAAGTAATATAAAATTAGGCCAATGTAATGCTGTTTACACCATTGAAACTATAACAACAAATTATTGAACCAACATGTTTTATCCAATCAGGCTACCCTGGTAGTGTCCCGTTCTCACCTCAATGTTTCCACTGGCTTGGGGTCACCTGCGAACTGATTGAATTACATCTAATTGTTCACTAATGACATTTTGATGATTTGATAAAAGCATGTGCATTGTAAAAGTGGCAGGAACCAGTAGTGAGTGTTTGCTGCGTTGCTGCTCTGACTAGTTTATTGCCTTGTCACTCTCATCTCTTTCAAGTGTTTAAGGTAGTTAATTTAGCCACCGTGTGGAAGGGCGGCTGTCTTGGCAGACATTTTCTCACGAGTTTCTAAGGGCTAGCTGGTAGCCATAGGGTGACTGGAGCCCAGCTGGACTGTCAACCCTGCTCCATGAGTATGTCCGGAAATGCAATAAAATTAATGGATTGTTATTATTATTTGGTATGAACTTAACAGTAATTATAATAGTGCAGGTGAAGCGAATAGATGGCTAGACAGTCTTGAGGAATGTCTTATGTTAACAAAGTTATGTTATGTGTACCTTAATGATATGGAAATACGGTTAAAACTTCTTGGCTAGCTAACAGTTCACACACACACACACAGAAAAATTGTATTGAATAGACTTTAATTCAAATGATTTTGAATACAATTCACTCTACTGATATCATGACAAATAATAATAATAATAATAATAATAATAATAATAAACCCAGCTGTTTTTATTGATTAGTGGAAAAACATTATTTAACTGAAGTTGTCACTTTATCGTAGTCTGAGTACGTCTGAATGGATAAGGAGTTGTAGCTGGTGATGCTGCTGCTCTGTGGTGTTTCACTGGTGCCAGTAAACTACTTGCCTGGCTCTGCCCTTCCCCGGACGCCATCTTCATGCCAGTGGCCATAGCTGCATCATCCTGAGATCTGAAGCAGACACCCAATGGGAAGAAGTCCATAGACTGCTGCAAATATTTCTCCCACACATACGATTCCTGAAGGAATAAATTTCACTGATCTTAAGCGAAGTTTGAAATAAAATAGCATAAAATTCATCAAACATAGATATTCAGTAAGGGACACACACATAACAACACATAAACATGGCTTCTCGGCTGAAATAATTACAATAATAGCACATTTTCTTGTTCTAACAGCCAATATTATGTTAATTAAAACTTATCTCCGACGTTTTGACTCCTTCAGGACTTCAGCAAGAAGTCGAAATGTCGAGTTAAGTTAATAATTAACATAATATTGGCTGTTAGAATGATAAAAAATTTACTATTATTATAAGAAAGATATGTTCTTTTCAAGCAAAATGGAGACGCATAACTTGCAACAATTTTCATTGACGTAATGTACGAAAAGAAGCCTATCAATAGAAGGCCCTTTAATAAAGTTACTATATAATATTCACATGTTTTTAGTCAGTGGAAATAGTACTAATCGTTTTCATTCACTTCTCTCTCTCTCTTACCATCTAAAGCAACAACAACAACAACAACAGTAATCCTCACCTGGCCAGAAAACTCTGATTCTCTCTTCTTGATCAAGTACATTAAAAAGAACCTGGAGAAGAAAAAAAGTGTTTGCAGTGCTTACACACACATGTATACACACACGTCCATATACATACTTGCACACACATGTACTAGTTAGACTCACATGTAGTGGGCCATGTTGTGCTCTCTGTTGATGTGATTGTCAAAGCCATGTGGTATATGGTCGAACTCTGACTTAGGCAGGCCACAGATGAAGCACTTGGTCAGCATCTCATTGGTCAGAGTTTCCTCTTTGTCTCGCAGCTCCCCGAAGGCGTCGATGATCAGACCTGTCAGAGAAAAGGCAAAATATCGAGATTAAGTATCGGATGATGGCGCTGATCACCGGCCCAGACCTTGAATGATGGCCAGGAGGATGACTATCACAAAGAAGAAGAATGTGATGTCAAAGAAGAGTCGCAGCGATTCTTTAGGATTCCCCAGAAAAGTGTCAAGAGTGTCTGCAATACCTCCTCCAGATCTCACTCCATGATCAATGTGGAACAAGAAACACTAAAGGGAATAAAAAAATTATATATATTATATTGGTGGTTAATTATATATATTATATTGGTGGTTAATTAATATTATATTGGTGGTTAATTTCTTTGAATGTCTTGCCTCAAACATGTTGTCACACTTGTACACCTCCTCCCCTTCTGGCGTCTGGAATCTGTAGAACTTGCGGAAGAAATTAAAGGCAATGACTGTATAGATGTAGATGACTACGCAAGTCATGAGGACCGTCATACCGAGCTATGAACACACACACACACACACACACACACACACACACAACAGACACATGTGCACTGGTAACTTTATAAAGAACACTATAATAAGATGAAGCACCAAAGGTGCGAACCCTCAGCGCTATTAAACACTATCTAGCTACTACAATATAATTTCCTTCCAAAAGAACAAGCAATCTGTTAGCTATTTTTAATGAGGTATCGAAATAGCTTGACCAATGAAAATGGTACATGGAAATGCTGTCTTCATAAGTGAAGAAGCTAAACTAGCCAGAAACACTCACCTGTATACATTTTCAATGCGAAACTTCACTTCTTTCAACTCCGTTAACATCCCTGAGCATAAAGCGAACTACATCGATGGCTGCATGTAATCATTTGCTCACGTGATTATGACGTGACGCTAGGGGGCGTTGCCCATAAAAGCTGGTACTTACGCGGAGTTGAAAGCTTCGCGTTTTCTCAACGATTAGCCCGAAATTAAAAAAAGTAGCATAAAGGTCTTAAATCTTCGTCTTGAGTAAGTTCATACCCAAATCAACTGTTAATTTTTAGTAATCTCCAAAATCAGAGCATGACAGACAAACAGACAGGACGACTACTATAACCCTCTCGTGCATGCGCGGTGAGGGTTAATATTTACTTCATACTAAATGTGTTTGGATGGATCTTATTGTACTTGCCTGTTTCCCATTGTGAAGGACAGACTTGAGCACAGTCCGCAGGAGCTTGAAGGTCATGACAAAGTCTAGCAAGTGAATGGAAAAGTAGAAGAAGTTCCAGCGCATACCGATGAAGCTCAGGCCACAATACAACATGTGGTAAAGGCTCAGCTGGAAGAAGAGGACAAGAGATACTGATATATTGAACACAACAGTAACCTACAGCACACCTAGCTCAATGCTACTTACTGGATTGGTAAGGGCCACCCCAACAGTCCACACACAGTACCTGAAGTCTACAATGGAGTGGCTAAACAACAAAAATAACAACAACAAAATAATAATGAAGAACAACAAAAAAGTATAAATCAAACTTTTGTTGACTAATTTGTCCAGCCCCAGTGTTATCCTTTAAAAAAGATAGCTACCAAATCATGCAAAATTTCATTCACATTACATATGGAGTATGCCGTATTTGTAGTTATCTAAAATATTCTCTCTCTCTCTATACATTTATTTACTTACTCTATAAACATGCTATATATATTTGATGGGCTGTTGCTAGTTAAGTTTCATACTTACAGTAACTCCATTATGCTCTGCATCTTTGTCCTCCTTTCAAACTTGCTCCTGACTTCAAGTCCGAGAAGTTGTGTTACTTGCCCTTTACCAGATTTCAGCAAGCTCTTGTTGACCCTTTTCTTAACTTCTTTGTCCCAGTAGTTGCGTGGAAATGTCGGAGCTGGCACTACAACCTGGTCCCACCAGTCAGACCAGGTCTCCAAGGGCTTGCTAGAGATCCACAGATGGTTAGTTTCCAGCTGTCTGGCTATATGCTTTTCCCTCTTAAATATAACCAGTGGAATCTGTTAACACAATAAAACAAATTATCTCATTGCTGAAAATGTATTCAGATTGAAAGCACTTCACTGAAAATATTTAGCTTTTAAATTATATATTGGTATACGACACTGTTTTGTAAATAGATATATTTTCCCAACTACCCATTAACATAGTATTATTCAACTAACTTTGAGGTAGCAATAGGCGACAATGAGAAGTGCTGACAGAGTGAAGTGTAACAGAGATAACATGGTAAGGATCAATGGAGTCAATGTGGACTCAACCAGGTCCACTGTGCTGTTGTCTGCCAGTTTCATGGAGCCAGTGATACTCACCTGATCAATAACACACAGAAAGAGAATCAGTCATTAAAGGTACAAAATTTCAAACTCGTAGAATAAACACTGGGTACAGTTAAGTGTAGCTCTCCTATAACTCTACCTTGTAGGTGAGAAGCAAAATATTAATGAAGAAAGTGATGAATAGTTTGATATTATCTAGCAAGAAGTAGTTCCTGGCCATGATATAAGGCCAGCTCTTAGTGTGCTCAGCAATCTTGGGTATGTAAGAATCTTCTGAGTAACTTGGTACCTTCCCTTTAGTTGCCAGTGTCTCTTCCATGGGACTACCACTAGACACATCTGTAGACTCCGGTCTCTTCATGGTCTCCCTGTTGTACTCCAGAGACACTGCCTTCTTCATGAACATGTTAGCTCCAGACCATGAAAGCCTCCTAGAGGAATCATCGCCCGCCACGTCTGCTGACTCTGCTAATTGAATGGTGCCCCTCCTCCTTTCTTTAGCCTCGCCGCTCTCAGTACTCTCCTCCTTGGCATTCGTGGCCAGCTTGCCCACACTTCTCTTGCGAAGTTGAGAGTCGCCATTTCTAGAATGACTGCCGTTGCTAGCACTAGGAGGTATGTCGGAGACTGTTGTGCTGGCCTTGGACGCAGCAGGTATAGGCAGACCACGTTCTTGCAGCGACGGAGGAGGAACAATGTTAATTTTAAGACTAGGAGGTCTTTTGGCACCCTTCTTTAGTGGTATTGCTGGTGGATGGTGAAGCTTCTTTGAGAAGTTTTGGTGAAGTTTCTTAATGTAAAATGCCACTGTTGTTAACACAAAGCTCCTGAGGGGGGGATGAAAGGAAGTTTTTTTTCTAAAATTATCACAACACACCATCATACTGCTGCAACTAACCATGCTCTCCGGCCGGATCGATAAACTGGGAGAAAGACTCGAAGCACAAAGGAGTACAGGATTTGCAGCCACAACAATGCCTTCACCATTAGGCTGTTGTTCTGCCTGAGATATTGCATTCTAGCACGTACTCTGGAGATAAAGGGTCTACATAAGAACAAAAAAACGAACAAACAAAAAACAAAAACAAAAAACATAAGCGTCAGATGATTGTGTTCTAGCCTAATTTAATAAAGCACAGCAAATAGAAAAACAACAACAACAACAAAAAAGTCATAATCCTTTTTGTGTCATAGATTCGGTTACAAGTATTACTCACTGAGTCTGGATCAACATGCGATTGTGCTCCCTACGATGTTGAAGAGCCTTGCTCTTCATCACTGACTGAGCCGAGCCACTGATGTTGTCAGCATAGTTCATCTAGACACACACACACCCACAGTATAGAAAGGCAGGAGTAGTAAGCTCTTGCTATCACACCGAGGTAAAATGATGTAATTAGATGTGAGAAGAGGATAGGGCCAGGAGTGGCTTTAGAATATAGGGTAAAGAATAGCTGTGATAGGGTGGAATGGTTTTAAAACAAAGATAAGGTAAGGAATAAAAAGAGGATAGGTAACCAGGTAAGGAATGGCTGGCTTTAAGATAAGGAGGAGGTTAAAACGGGATATGACTGAATGAAATGAGGATATAAGGAATGACTTTAAAAATGATAGGGTAAGGAATGACTTGCTAAAAGAGGATAGGTAAGGAATGGCTAAAGAGATAAAGCAATGAATATGGCTTTAAGATAGGTAAGGAATAGTTTAAATGTGCAATAAAAGAGGATAGGTAAGGAATGGCTTGCAATGAATGGCAAAAAGAGGAATGGCTAAAAGGGAGAGGGCAATGAATGATATGTAAGAAGGAATGATGATAGGGTAAGGGAACAACTTCTTGAATGAGAATAGGGTAAGGAAAAGAAAGAATGGCTTTAAAAAGAGGATAGAGTAAAGAATGGCTTTAAAAAGAGGATAGAGTACAGAATGGCTTTAAAAAGAGGATAGAGTAAAGAATGGCTTTAGAAATGTTTAAAGACACTGAAGAATGTGATAGAAAAGAGAGGGAGGGAAGTAGGAATAGAGTGTATGTATAATTGTGAATAGAGAAGAAAACAATATAGAAAGGATTGAAGCAACACATAACACTGACCAATGAGAACAAAAAACAAAAACAAACTCAGCTCAACTACAGAGCTCACTAATAAGAGGAAGGACATGCTATACCTCAAATATAGTTTCATCACAGAAACACATGAAACCCTTGAGCTTGTTCTTCTGACTTCCCATATCAACATTGTGTAAGAAAGTTTTCTTTGATGCTTCAATCTGTGCTTCCTTCCACTGCTTCAGTCGTGTGTCCTTCACTTCAAAGTAGACCCTCTCAATATGCCCACTCTTACCAAGTATCTCAATGCACCCCATGTTGGTCTCAAAGTGGCTCAGTAGCTCCTTGTTGCTACATGGCTGCTTCAACCTGTGTGCCATATACAAGATTACATATAAATTAAATACCATTCTCTATAAAATGACTGCACTCTGCTAGTTATATAATAGAAACATCTTAATCCTATTTACTTCACTATCATACTACTGCTTTACCTACGTTATGAACGCCTTTACCTTTGTTATGAACGCCCTTTACCTTTGTTATGAACACCCTTTACCTTCGTTATGAACGCCCTTTACCTTCGTTATGAACGCCCTTTACCTTCGTTATGAACGCCCTTTACCTTCGTTATGAACGCCCTTTACCTTCGTTATGAACGCCCTTTACCTTCGTTATGAACGCCCTTTACCTTCGTTAT
>WLWI01004695.1_pt1 | contig 11504 bp, 9 predicted proteins | sample 6701501 | NCBI WGS metagenome assembly WLWI01 (sample SAMN12718690, study PRJNA515312) | sponge metagenome | isolation source: marine sponge | host: Mycale hentscheli | place: New Zealand: South Island, Marlborough, Capsize Point | collected 2014-11-01
CTTTTACTACCCAACCTGAATTCTTTAGTAATAGATTTTGTCATGAGTATTCTTCTATGTATTATGGTTTCTATTTGCATGTACTTCATTTGAATAGTTAATGTGAACAAAACATTATTTCTTGCTTTATGGTGGCCCAAATTTTTCCACTCCCAGCCCACCAAGAAATTAACTCTATTAGGAATGTGAATAAAAGTGTACAGGAAAAGAATAAGAGTTTATAAAGAAATGCCAATGCACCCTAGCCCATCCAAATTCATGAAATACTATAATGAGACAGGTTAGTGTTATGTATAAAGAGATCTTAATGGAAGATGTAGGTGAGTATAATGTAGGCTATGATGAAATAAGCTCAGCAAAATATGTTTAAATGAAGCAATTCTGAGTACAAAATGGGCTAGAATAAAGGCAAATGGGTAATAATGTAAACAAAGTTTCACAAGACGAACAGATTATTTAAAATATAGGACACATTGAATATGAGTACTGTATCCAAACCTCAGGTATGAAAATAGTAAGTCATATATATAATATAAGTTATACATTTCAACAAATTTCTTGTGAATATTTATGATAAATTAATAGTTAAAAGTAATTGGCCTCTGGTTCTTATAATTTCTTTAACATTTTTTCATTTAAAATTGAATATTAATAATTAACTTTTTTGTTATTAAACTACTATATTTCTTAAAATTTAATGCAGAGGTTCAATCATGGATAAACAAACAGTGACTACACATAACAGAGAATTTGTTTTGAATAATGTATAGTATTTGTAACTTCATTATCATTACTCAATATTGGTTTTGTAATCAAGTTATGCTCTAAATTAGGAAGTTCGTGCTGAAAATTTAATATTTGTTTGTTGTTTAAGGTATATATAATTATTATAAACTAGATAACATTACAATAGTATTATTATGAGATCTAACTATATTACAGATATACCATTGTGTTATTACACTCTGAATGCAAGCTACTACCTCCAAATATTTCAGGCTAACAATTCTTTGAGGTGTTAGATGCCAACTGTACTCTAGGAATCTTTATAAACTCCAGTTGTGAGGCTCTTCAATCTGCCCAGGGCACTTCATCTGCTGAGGGAATATTCTAGTCCCCTGGCTGCTGTTGTAGTAGCCACCACTATGTAGAAGCTATGTCCATGGTATTGATCAGAGTAGACACCTGCTTCGTTCAGCAAGTCCTTGACAGCTAACAACAGGCACCTTCGAGTCAGTGGCTTACCATTGCCAAATCTGAAAAGGGGCCCTGCATTCTTGCCCTTAACTATCATGTAATCCAACATAGCAGAAACTGGTCAAAGAGCAGATATGACTTTGTCAATAAGTGGAGATGCCCTGATGAAATGGGTTCATTGTAGAGGCTTTTATAATGCACTTCAGCCTAGAAGGATAGATAGGATCATTATCCATCATATCACTCCTTGATAAATGGTACAAAGTGTCATATATGTCATCATTCGGCACTGTTACCTCCCTGATGCACATAAAACCAACATAGACAAAGCAACACACTTCCCAAAGGGTAACCACATTGTCATTGTGTGCTTGAGGATCCCACACACTTTGGCTTATGGGGGATGAAGGTCAGGAGATATAGGTCCCTGCTTGGTTACACCAGCTGCAGAATTCACACCAAGACATAGTGTAGTCTGTGTAATCAAGCTGAGAATAGATCCCTGGCCTGCTGAATTGAGGAGATGAACAACTCCTACCATATAAGACTTAAAATGGTTCTATGATGAAGACCCTTCATGACCAATGTAGCAGCAAAATGGCACAAAGTATCCTCGTCTGCTGGAACTAGGGTGTATACTGCTGTTGAGCATATCCCAATATATCTTCTCACCCCACATGCATAGAGTTTGTGTGCAGACTCCATCAGTCCAACTTTTGAACAGAGTTACCCAGTCCACATTGGTCCAATCCAGGGCGTCACGAACCAAACACTGAAAAACAACTCTCTGGAATGCTGATGGCATCCTCTGTTGACTCTGACACCAACAGCTGCTGGAATAAAGTTCCTGGATAATCCATCTCCTGCACCATTTTATGAGCCAGAATTATGTTCGCATATTGGAGCCACATTATTGCACACAGATGGTCACAACTCCAGAGGCGGATCTAGGGGGGCTCGACTAGTGTCATACATCCCCCTTTTATAAAAATGAGCCTTGCTAGCCACGGGATTCATTTTTACCTTAAGTCAGGGAAAAGTACCAGAACAAATTATACTATTTTTCCGTCCAGTTCTTTTTTTTCCTGCGGTCGCAGCCTTCTAATAGGCGCACTCCATCAATTTTAATATGCTGAGTCAGGAATTTTGCAATTCGTCCTTTTGAATGGTTGTATGTCTAAACAAATAAAACTTGGCTCTTTTTTAAAACCTCCTACAAAGTAAGCAGGTGAAGGTAGTATCTCATTTAGGTTGTGTTAATGTACTTAACAGTTTCATATTATTGACTAGATCTCCCTTAGCTAGCTAGGTAGGAAATTTACTTATTAATGCATAGCTAACTCTTTATTACTAACCAGTTTCATGTTACTCAAAGGTCATTTTCCGATTGTTGCATTACAACGAAATTGTTAATATTGATCACGAATATACACAATTTTAACTATTAATCTCGTGAAGTTTTTTTTTTATCAAATGAAGCAAATATTTATTACTTAATTTGACATTTTGGTACTCACTGGTAGTTTGTTTATAGTTGTGTTGTTTAGTCTTACTTTTACTCTTAAGTGTACCTGCTCAAACTGAATTTTTACAGATATACACCGAACTATACCAAATACGGCGATGAAAGGGTTAAAGTAAAATGGAACATACATTATTTTCTTTCCAAACGAAACATGCTGAATATGGAAAGAGTCAAGCATAATGATTTTATGCTTGCAGATTTCCACAACCTGTGAAATTTTTTTAATAACCCAACTTACGGCTGCAGTCCAATGGCCACTAATACAAGCTGCTATAAGCCACATAGACTTTTGCAGAAATACATCCTGCCTCAAAATAGAAGATGCATATTATGACATAAACAAGAGATTCGTACTCTTACCTTTTTAGAGTTAGCCACTCTGTAACAAAACTTGGCATTTCCTTGTAATCTTTCGAAGAAGTATGAGCTTAAGACGTACACATCCTGTTGGAATTTTTCCAACCGGATAATATTTATGAGTGGTATAGAACTAAAGTGCATTCATCAGTAACCATTGTTGATAATAGCATTTATACTCTGCATTAAACAAAACAGTACATGTTGACACTGATAAAAAAAATTGATTCATCACTGTAGATATTCATCCAAAGTAAATACGCCACTAGAGTGGCTGCACTGCAACCCTCCATTTCTCCCCCTTCCTTCCTCACCACTCACACACCAACACACCCTACTTCTTTCATAACCCTTAAGATACTATGTGCATCTAAGAATTCTTTTTTTAAAATATTATTTCTTCTTTTTTTTTTTGGCCAAGAAAACAAAGTAACTGGACTAACCTCATCACATAACCACCTTCCTTTTGAATGAAGATCTTTTCCCTTAAGCCTACACAAAGCTTCTTCGTGAACTATTGAAGAATTCAGCTCGCAATTAGCAGAGCAGAAGCCTTTAAAGTGCATCTTACACCAATACCAAAAACGCTGTCTCAATGCTGATTTTTTAACCATAGTTCACTCACCACAAAAGTTAAGTCAAAAGTGGTTCCAAAAACAAAAAAAACGCCCGGAGCGGACCCGATTACTGACCAACGAAACGAAAGAAAAGACGGAACGGACCCGCGGGCGGTGTCGGTGGATTTGGTCCGGCTGCTTAATGGATCTCAGTAATCCTTTACGACAAGGGGCTTATTGCTGCTATGTATTTGTCTTAAAATATTCAGCACTGATCCACATTTAGGGCTCCTCTAGCTAAAAACGAACGCACTTCACAAGGCAAGATGTAGTTGTTTACTGCAAGAGGTAACGGCCAACCTATGCCTGATTCAAGCTCTACTACAGTCATTGTGGGATGATATTTTTTAAATAACACAACTTATCAATAGCTTGTATGTATGTTTTAGCTAAAATACACATATTTTGTAATACATTTGGTTGCAACTTTTCAGTGTAAATACTTTGTAAGCATGCCATTACAACAATTAATTCAGTTGGCAATATTTTAATCAAAACAAAATGCCCTAAATGTTTCTTACATTTCACAAAAACTAACAACTAGAAATCATTTTATGACATTGTAGCTACTTGGCCATTTTTCTTTTAGCTAAGTCCTTTTAAAAAAATACTGTAAGAAAGAGGGAGTACCAAGTCTTTTGACTCGCCTGGACTGTTTATTTTGCGTTATCAAATTATGTCCCACTAATATTATCCTAGTATAGTTAATCCCATACCAATCAGCTACTAGTCCAGCTGCCAGTAGACATGACCTTGTTTTGGTGTCTATACTAGTTTTTTGCTCATTATATTAGTTAAGACTCATAATATTAAGAATAACTTTACTGGACTTCAGTCAGCATTGGGCATTTTTAATTATAAACAATAGTTGGCACTACCAATTAACAGTTTGTGGTTTTAAGGTATTTTTGCCATATCTCATTTTTGGTACTACCTATTCTAAAAGTTAACATACCATTTGATAGATCTCAATGTTGTCAAACATTTTGATGCTAAAATTAACACAAAAACGTCAAGCACTGAATTAATGGTTTGCGGTTTTAAGGTATTTTTGTCATATCTCAACATAGGTAAATTGCAATATGCAGCCAGTAGACATAACCTTGCTTTAGTGTCTACATTAAAAAAAATTATTTAGCCACTCATTAACATAATACTAAGGAGAATTGACCAGCATAATTATGATAGTGCAATTATTGTGTTGATATTATTTGTTCATTGTAAACATGCAGTTAAGTTCTGACAAGCACAGAACACGGTACAAGCCAGTTTTGCACGATTACATCCACATCGTGAAGACTTACATGGAGTTTCACTTTAGCAGGTACACCTCATCATCTGTAGGATATCACTGGGAGCTAGGGGAATGTCAGGTGGCATTGAAGATCCCGGAATGCTCAGCATATTTATGGCCATGGAAGACAACATAGGATATGATCCTCGATTGGTGAGCCAATAATCAAACGAATCTGCCTCTTCTGCCAAGGGCTCAGAAGAATCAAAGTATCGATCTATTTTCCAACTTTCCAAGAGGAATTTTGGACTTCTGCTAGGCTGTAATGACTTCATGTTCTGTTCTTTGACCCATCCATAATCTGTGGGCTCTAACTTCTGAGGATCAAGTTTTAATGCACTATTCCAAAGAAATGTTTGCAAATGTGCTCTCTTGATATTCTCAGTGAAAGCTTCAGTCGTAGGTGGCAATGATGCAAGCTTGGGAACTCGTGTTAGTCCTGGCTTCCATATTTGCGCAATCCACATTTCAACATTTTCCCTTTCCCTAGTCCATAGCATGCTGCCACAGTGTCACACTCAGATAGAGAATAACCAGCTAATAGAGGAGGAATAATATCACGATGCTTCGCCACAGTAACTTGTATGTCTATTACTTTTCTTTCACTAATAGGCGATGCCATTATCATTGTCAATTGCAAGTTTTGTTCTAAGTAATGACGAAGCAGTAGAACGTACACATCTGTATCATCAGCAAGAATAGTCACATGCTTCTGCTCATTGATAGCAACCCGCATTGCTTGCTGTACTATGATATTATCAGCTTCTTCATGAGCAGTGGCAATATCATGTCGTACAATGACAACACCACCACAACTGATTTCCACAGGACTTCTCTCTTGGCCAGTTATCACAAGCTTGTGTTTTTCCGTATTTCGGTGAAAGTTGGCATCACTCTGAATATCTCTGCATAAAATGTCTATCAATTGCTTTTTGTTTTGTGTGATTGTCAGAGTCAATTTTTGAGAAGGCAAGGGCGATGAGAGGCTTAACTGGAATACCTTACTTCCTTCTGCCATTCTAGCGGCTCTGGTGGAACACTTGGTACTGAAATCATTATATCGGTCAAATACTAAATAGACATCACTACATACAGCATATCTTGGATGTGATGCTTGAACTTCTTCACATAATCCATTACTGTTGGCTTTTGTGTAGAGGTGAACGATGGCCACTATGGAATCCAGAGGAGCGCACAGCCATCAATTACAATACAATTTGTTTCTGACATTGAATTTCTCGCTGAAAAGTCCACCATGGTCAGTTTTTTTTAAGTCTGACTTTGACTTAGAAATTCTCATCTCTCCAAACTCATTGAATGGTGCAGTTGGTACAGGTGATAGCTCACTAGATATAACTTCATTGATGTTAATTTCTCGAGAACTGGTACGTATACGCCATACCTGGCATAATTAATATGCCTTGATGCGAAGAAATAAGGAAGCATGAGATTCACTGCTTGCAGGTGAAGCGGCCAATCACCTTCTCGCTCTGCCCTTACATATAACATCATGATAAGGACAGGTTTTATGAATGCATCAACCCACATTTTTGATGTGCGACTTTTGGATGCTAAGTCTTATAGTACACTCATAGAGTCATCATGACCATTTAATTCACTTTTATTAATGATATCCCTGAGCAGCTCTTCAGCAACCATACGCATAGCTCTCATGTTCATTGGAAACTTTTTTCCAGTCAACAGATTTCAAAACTTCAGAAAGATCAGTCTCAGTCATGAATGATGCAATTGCACCTGTGGAAACGCCCACCAAGAAGAGAAGAAGGATGAAGAAGTCAGGAGACTATGAACAACAATAGACTTGCTAATGGGAACTCATTAACGTATGTGTTTGTGTGTAGAGTTCACCATGCTTTACTTCCTTTTATGGTCATCTAGTTGTGTTCTTTAGTGTCCAATTAGATTTGTGTACATGTGCAGGAAAGGGTTTTATATACTACGGCCCTGACTCATGCTTGTCAGATGTTGAGCTTGTCTGATTATGCATAAGTCAAAACTCTCCTCTGTCATTCAATACCTTACAATCCTATAAGGTGGGCCTAGCCAGGAAGGTAGGAAGTTGAGCAGTTGGCCTTTGGTAACTGAGCACTGTCTGCGAGTAAGCCTCTTCTCTGGTGGCAGCGGGTAACAGCTACCATACCCCGACTATAACTATTTAATTCACTTTTATTAATGATATCCCTGAGCAGCTCTTCAGCAACCATACGCATAGCTCTCATGTTCATTAGAAACTTTTTTCCAGTCAACATCTTTTCGACGCCTCCAAAGACAGATTTCAAAACTTCAGAAAGACCAGTCTCAGTCATCAATGATCCAATAGCACCCACAAAGCTCATTAACATGTGCATTCCACCCAATGTGGAATCAGATTAGGAAACAGATCCGGATGTGCTCATTGAACTTCAACTGCAACTTTGTAAAACTGCTGATATGCTGTAAATAGAGTAAAATTTTGTCCAATTTTTTCTGTCAACTCCTGTGCTTTGGTCATTGCTGTCATGATGAGCTGGCATCATATCAATTAATGATGAGAAGTTTATAAAATTGGACCAAGAGACTTTAAAACAAGTAAAGCATTATAGATATATGATGAAAAGGCCTATAATGTGTTAACAAAGTGAAATAAAGAAAGATATACTGCAAAAAGTATATATTAATAAAAAAAAGTGGCAGAACAAAAAACAAAAGACAAAGCAACTGTGAAAGCCTGCGGTAAAACTAATATATTTAAGCTGTACAAGGTTATTATGATTATAAAGTAAAGTGTTCCGATAAAAAAATTGAGTTAACTAGTTGAAAAGAATAGAAAAATGATTGAATTGTGTTTGATTTAGAAATGGTAAAGAAATTGTGGTCATAGTGATAAATACAAACAACTATTGGTATTAAAAACTAAAGTAATTAATACTATAAGTATTTCTCTGTAACACCATTGTTAAGTATAGAGTGCTATGATTTTTGTGGCTACTAATACCAAGATGATCCTAAAGCTAAGAAAAATAAGAAATGCATGAAACTGATCATGCAACAGTGACTGTTCTTTTCATGGTGTGACTCCTGATGCTTTAGGAACCTGTACATATGGCGATGAAGGAATTAAGGGATTAAGTAATGTCTTATTTTTCTGATTTTATTTTATTTTATTTTTTTGTAAACTGTGTACACTTAATATCACATGGAAAATGCATTCTTTATTTCCTTATAGAGACCCTCTAAATTCTGGTTAGGTAAAACAGATCAAGGTTTTCCAATCAAACAAGAATATTCTTATTATCAGGTGTGAAAAACTGACATTTATGTTTATGAAATATGTGAGGGAATTGGGTCAGTCAGGGTTAACTGATGGCCACAGGATCGAAAGCTATTCAGGGTTAACTGAACACTTAGAGAGTAGGCTGCTACCAGAGTTGCTGGGGCTGCCCAATCACCTGGAGGGTTAACTCTTAAGGTGTATAAAGAGTTTAATTTTTAAACAATGCAGAAATACAACAACTGAAAATGAAATGAGGAAAAACTGGTGTATATAACTAGAGTTACCGATGAGGGAATGTAATACAAGATGAGAAGAATAATATTGAATAAATGGACACAAATGTAAATAAACACAAAGATTGAATGCAATTAGAAATGAGATAAGAGTGGTTAAACATAACAAAATAAAAATGGGAAAATACACAGAGAAACAGAACTATAATATAAAATGTAAACAGGTAAACTAAACAGTTAAACATAATTAGAAATAAGAATAATATGACAGTGTAATAGTTCAGTTCAGTTCTAATAATGTAGTGACTAATTAGAAATAAGAATAATATGACTGTGTAATAGTTCAGTTCAGTTCTAATAATGTAGTGACTGTTTGTGCAGTACCAGCTTTTTTGTAGTAACAGAAAATACAAAATTAACATAACTATAGTAATTATGAGATATAGCTATCATTATTTTTCACAGTTGGCTTTCTTCAGAATGCACTTGCTCTTTTGCATTCAGATATACCTACAAAAATTTTGAATACATAACTAGGTCAGGAATGTAAAAAAGATATAATTGCAATATTGTGTGTTCATATCCTGTGCCTAATTAGTTAGAGTTAAGTATCATTTATCAACCAATTTGTAATTTTACATAATCATAAGAGTTTTTATGCTAAAATGTCACTTTGAACACATCAACTAGCTAAATTTCTGTTTCAAATATATAAAGCAATTTTCACTAATAATTTTCTCTATAATTTTTTTTCTTAGTGTAATTATTTTCTTGTATTCTTTCAATAATATTAAAATTTGAAACAAAATAAAACAACAATTGGCTGACGAAACTCTCAACATGCGAATGCTTTACTTTGGGCCACCATAGCCAATAGACATAATAATTCGTAATAATACAAATTAATTATCTTTGACAATTATGTTGCTGCCAAAAGAATTAGTTCTATTAAATCAGCAAGTTTTGAATCAATTTCTTACTTTTTGTGCTAAAGAAATGAGATGGAAAAAATATTAACTAAAATTTCTTATTTTAATAGTTTAATGGTTTTAAATTACCTCACTTGCATCCTCACTCTGTTCAGTTGTCTTCATTTTATCCTAACAGCATTTATTATAATGTGTTTAAGACAGGTGTCTCATGTTCTAGTAACTATTTGTATGTAAAATCATACTGTAGAAACTAGCGACTACTGCATTCAATCTGAGGTTATCTGAGTTATTGTTGGGTCAGTGTGTCACTTCAATTTTTGAATTGTATTATATAGCCCACATTTTAAGATGAATAGCTAGCTATGTAATCAATATAAAATTTTAAACATGACGTATGATTGACGTAACTTACTTCATCTTGTTTACAGCTACAAGAAAATAAAACAACCATTATTACTTTCCTATGCATACTTCATAATGTTTAAAAATATCATAATGCAATAGTGGCTAGTTACCTGAGATCTTCTTTGTGAGAATTAGCTTCTTCGTGTTCATGCATATCCTAAGAACAACAACAATCTATATCTTTAAAGTGTTTAAAATTTACCATTAATAGTAGGTGACTTTCGCTCATCCCAGATTGTGTAACTTCCTTGGAAAAACTTACTTCATATTATGTCATTGTGGTTAGTGCATGCAAGTAAATGCTATAATAATGGTGCTTTGTATAATTAAATTAAATAAGAAAAAAGTGTCTTGTACTATTAATACACTTTTTATGAGGAAATTGTTCCAAAGTCAGCTTTGTGAAAATGAAAAATCTTGTTATACATGTAATATAACTAGCCTAACAATTTATTTCAGTTCCATATGTAGAGTAAGGCTAGAATTGATGGAAGTACTAATCAATACATTTTAAAATGATTTCTAATGAGTAAAGCAGCAGGGGACTTCCGTACTATTCGTGTGTGGAAAAAAACAACAGCAATGAATTCAGTGCAAAATAATAGTTTTTGGAAGTACAAGTATTTTGGACAGAGTTCTCTCATCTAAAATAAAGTGATTTTATCTCTTAAAATGACTACACATTAGACTTCAATTGATTTTAATTGCTGCTTGAATTGATCAATAATTGGTAGTGTCACCAATATGAGCAAGAATGCCAGTTCAGCATGTGTTTAGAGTGTGATGTAGAGTCAAGTATGATTACTGTCAGATCATGGAAAGTTATGTTATAATCATTTTAGTATTTGAGTGTGAAGCTAGGGGCTACAAAAAGGTGATTATATTATAAAAGAATCATAATAGCAGAGCAGCTTAAAGTGCTGCAGTTGTGGTGATTTATTATAGACTAGTAAATTGTATCTAGTGCAATATTTTTTTTTTAATTAGTGTAAAGACTATTGCAGTATTATGACAATTTTTGTGGTGATAACTTACTTGACTTTTCTCACGGCTAAAAATATGAAAAAACAAACAAACAAACAAACAAGTAAAACTTTGGTAAGCCATGAAGATATAATTAAAAAAGTTCTTGATTTAATGTCAAGGATTATTTATTGGCAAATAAAATTTTTAATTTCTGCAGAAGAAGACTCTTATGTCTCATCAGAGGTAAAATGAAACATAGCTTTCTCTCTTATTAAATTTCATTTAACTTGACAGTAAAATCATAGTGCATAACTAATTATTTTTAAGTTTTAATGTAGATTTTGTCGTCAGAAATGTTCTATTATAATGCTGTAGTTTATAGTGGCTGTTATGCATACATTTGTAATTAATATACAATATGTATTATCCCAAAGCCAAATCCAACTATCATGACAACTCAATTTTTTTTAGAATACTTTAATGGTTACAAATTATGTTGGAAATTAAGCAGACACTATGAGCTAATTATGAATACTGCATATCCAATGCCAAATAGTAGCACAAGGTGTTTGGTTCATACAAAGTTATCACATGCTGATTAGCATTTATTGGACAATTTCTTTTCAGCTTTATTTAGTTAACAGTTAACTGTACCTTTGGTTATTTCAGGACCTCTATGTACATTCCTGGCTTAAATCACCGAA
>WLWI01004696.1_pt1 | contig 11503 bp, 8 predicted proteins | sample 6701501 | NCBI WGS metagenome assembly WLWI01 (sample SAMN12718690, study PRJNA515312) | sponge metagenome | isolation source: marine sponge | host: Mycale hentscheli | place: New Zealand: South Island, Marlborough, Capsize Point | collected 2014-11-01
TACAGTTACAGCCATAGTTTAGCTAATAGTGGTCATGATCTTTTATATGCAGTTAACTGTTTTAATAGCCTTAAAAGGGAAGAATAATTTAAAAAATGACATCAAAAGTATTTGGAAAACAAGAAACTAAATCACAAAGAATTTCGAGTTCAAAAATTTGTTTTGGCTGTACTCATGTTTTTTTTTCCATTTATTAACCCTCAGTGTGCCTGTGCGAAAGGGTTGTAGTAGTGGATCTGCCTGTCTGCCTGTCTGCCTGACTGCCTTTCTGCCTGTCTGTCATTCTGTCTGTCTGTCTGTCTGTCTGTCTGTCTGTCTGTCTGTCTGTCTGTTTGTTTGTCTGTCTGTCTGATTGTCTGTCTGTCAGCATTCAATTTCATGAATGGCTGAGAAATTTAAAACAAGTATGACCTGACAAAGTAGGAGAATTTAAGTCCCTTAAATTGACGCTTTTTTTTCCAATTTCGATCAACTTTCCGAGTAAATGCGGAGAAACTTCAGCTCCAAACAAACGCCAATTAGATGCAACAACCCTTACCTTTTGTGTACATATTTTTACTTCATACAGCAGTCACGTGATCACTTTAGTTTGCGTTTTTCTCTTAACTGGTGTGATCCTCAGTAGTTTTAGAAGTTGAACTTAGTTGTGTAAATGTGCTGAGGGGCTGTTCAATTTTAATAAGCCAGATTTACAACAATTCAGTTTGTTTATGTAGTAAGTATACAGTATAATAATCAACATCAATTTTGAATATTATCATGACATACCTGATATTATTAGAGGACATCCCATTTTTCCTTGATAAACTTTCATTACCAGATTCTTCATCTGTCTCAGATATTTTCACTTTCTTGGATCTACAGTGTGCAATGATGAGGACAATGCTAGCAATAAAGAATAATACTCCAGTGGCGAGCAGGGAGGCTGCAATGATTATATGAGGTCTCAAATTGACTGACACAGACTCTGTTTCCTGCTCAATAATCTGGCCTCTCTCTTTTATTTTTCTATTTGAAGGTTTCGTAATCCGTTCTAAGATAAAGATAAAATGATATCACATAAATCCATTAAGCTGAATTTAACATAACAATTGTAATACATATTAATTGTTGTGAATGAAAAAAATATTGTTGGGAATTGATTATCACTAGGTTTAATAATGATTGTTGTATAGTTTACAAAAACAATTTTATTGCCCGACCTAAATGTTTTATGATTGGCATAATGGAAATATACAATGTTATTTCTAATGATAAACAGATCAACACTAAATTAGTCAGCTATGAAACATTGTGTGGAATTAGTTAGATTATTTCAATAATTTTATTGCTACTTACTAAAGTTGAATGGATGTCTATGTTTGGCAGAAAACGGTTTACGAATGTAACGTTTACGGAATACTTCATTGTTTAGATTACTTGAATCCATGTACTCTTGCAGTTGGTTTGTAGGATGATCTGGTGCACTATAAAGTCTCTTCCTTACACTTGAGAATTCCTTGCTCAGATATTGTACGCCTTTTTTAATCATATTAGCTAACTCTGGTGCATGTTGTACGATATATTGTACAGCTCTGACGTAAAACCCATCTGCTGTTTTTATTGGTTCATCTCTCACACTCTGCTGGTTGGCATCTACAATGATTTAGTACTAATAACAAACAAAATGACTACTATTAACTTATACCATGATGATGTCACGTCTTCTTTTGAGTCCTCCTGCTGTAATTGAAAATTGTTTGAATTTTTGTTAATCTGATTGACATGGTGGCGGCTTTGTGTCGTAGTTTCCATTGGTTGATGACCATGTTTTGCTTTTCATTCCGTTGGCCTAAATGAAACATTCCTGTTCCTGGTCTACTGTCAGATTGATAGATTTTGTTATGTTGTAATATGTCATACACCGTCTTGGGGGAGTGCTGCATAGTATTTAAATATTAAATAAAGAAACAGAAATAAAAAAAGATTTGAAAAATTATACAGTCTAGCAGTAGTAATGTAATCACAATATATCAATTACATTTGATTTTGAATGAAAATTGAGTAATTTATGAATTAATGAATGTATGTACACTCTGAGTTTTAATTTCTATTACGTATTTAGCATAAGATACATGTGAAAAATAAGACATATATTACACGGTTATATAAGTTTTAGCTAACTTCATTTAAATTGTATTTTTTTAAAGATTAAATAAATTGTGTTATAAAAATTCTCTGAGAAGTACTATTTAATTTACATTATGTACAGCCAAAATAGCTAATAGCTATATGTGTACACTTACGTAAATCATCTGGTAAAGAATCTGTTGTGGATACAGCTAATTTTGGCTGTAATGTAATTGTATCTATTACTGAAGTCCATTTGCTGTTTTTGAATATTCGTTTAATCTGCATTGACATTGTAACTTGGTGATTTGCTCGGAATGGGTTGAGGCATCCATTCCTTGATCATTTTAGAGTGTTATTTAGTCTGTCCATAATGATGTGTTTCAGTTCCGAAATTGCTGTCAATTTGTTTGTTCATGGTATGTGGCAAGTTGTCCTTTACCTCGACTTGTGGGCGTGCTGTTTAAATACATTATAGTAATACGAAGATTTAATCAAATATTAAAACAAAAATGTAATTGTCGAATACGATTTTATACATGTACAAGCTTTATTTTCAATTCAGCTATAAGTATTCGCCTGTTTTAAACTAGTTATTACTTCCTACAACTCACAATAATCAGGTGGAGTTGTTGGTGAAGCACTATGTATAGAATGAAATGTTTTGTATAAATTCTCTTGTTGAGTTATAAAATTGTTATTCCTAGAGTTCATCTGCTTTTGTTGAGACATTTGATTGACATAGCGATCAGGTGTTTGAGTTTGATAAGATTGGGACATCCATTCCTTGATCCTTGTTTTCTGTTTCCTGTCGTGCCCTGAACAAAAACAACAACAGTCTCTTCAATTCTTATACTGACAGATAAGTATGCACTCTTCCCTTATTGAACTAGTAAAAAAAGGTAAGAATAATTTTATTGGAAGTACTGAAAAAATAAGCATATCTGCTATTGAATTTTGTATTCAAAGTATCAATTTAAGATGTGTAACAAAATATAAATGAAATAAAGTGTGACAAAAATAATTTCAAATATATTAATAATAATAATTGATGAAATGTGAATAACTCCAGGTCAACTATTCCTATTTCAATTTGTAAGTGAACTAATCAACATTTTTGTTGTCTGAACAAATTATTTTTATTGTACTCAAGTTCAAAATTGGACTAAACTTGCCAGATTTCAGTATTATATATATATCCTCGAAATTATTCGTTAAGTGATTAGAAAAATGTCCCTTCTCTCTTTACATACCATTAAATAAAAAAAATACATTCATTAGTGTATTGACTATTGTTTCAACTTACGTAAATTTAGTGGAGTAGTTGGTGAGCTTTGGTCAAATGATTTCATATTATTTCTATCTGTTATCCAATATTCCATTTGCTGTTGTGGACTAGATATTGAGTCTTGACTAATATATTGACCTCTTTGCATACTTTTTGGTTTCTTATCTTGACCTAAATGAACTGTTTTTGGTATAAACTTTCTGTTAGTAGTCTTATAGTTATTCTGTGATGAGATTTCATTTGACAATGTATCAGATTTGGAGAAAGGAGTAGATTTTATATCAGAAAGCAGATGTCCATTTACTAGTTTGGTTACTATTTTTGTAAGGAAGGTTTTTGAAGAGCCAATGAGACTTGAAATTTGTTTTGATTGAGGCATATTTACTATATCCTTCCATTTCGTACCGTTGACTTTGAGCATAAAGGTTTCGTTAGTTTGATTATCATCATGTTTGTATCACAGATAGGTCACATCAAATACGGTATTTACTGGGTGTACAGGCCTCCCATTGACATACCATTGAAGTAAGTGCTCGAGAAAACCGGTGTACCTCGCTAATATAGTATTATAAATGGAATTGCCCAATCTCTCTTGAATTAAATCTGTTATGTTGACTTCAAATTTATCTGTAAATAGTACATACGATTAGGATAATAAGTCAATGTCTTCTAATGTTTGTTTATGCAATTGTGATCAATTCTTACAATTGCTTGCATATTTCAAACATTATTTCACAGAAGCACCAAGGCTGCGAACCCTCACCATTACTAAACACTTGCTAGCTATTACAAAGATCATAAGAATAATTGATTTGGAGTAGTATCAATATGAAAACCTATGTCAATATGATGTTCACACACGTCAATGCATAAAGCTTGAGCAAGTCGATATGCAACTCATGAAGTGAAACTGTATATGTTAATGCTGTCTTCATAAAAGAAGCTTAACATACCAGGTTCACTCACCTCACCAGTAGTTTCAAAGGGAAATTCCAAGCACTCCAATTAACAACTGAAAATAATGTAATACAATACTATATTGTGGGCAGCAAAGAAATTATTTGTTCACGTAAATACAGAGTGACTATAAGGGGTATTACTAACGATTGCTTACTACCTTTTTCTGAAAGAATAAATCAAAACTAAAAAAGGGACTTAAAATGTCCAGTGCAACATTTTGTTTCTTGTTTCAATTTTGGGAGGCTGCCATCTTCGAGATCCTGTGACAGAATGACTGACTGACAGACAAACTGAGAAATGTAATCGTCCCACACATGCGCACTGAGGGCTAATAACATCTTCAATAAAACCAAAATTTTTGAAGTACATATTTGACTGGATAACATATTATTGTACGTATAATAAGGGTATATTTCTATATGCTATTGTAATGAGCTGCAACTAAGTTCTGAAGTCTTAAACATCGATTTTGCATACATTCTGGCTAGCACATACTTAATCCAGTAAATGCTTTGTACTTAAATTTTGTAAATGTCCATATTTAACTTTATATAGATACCCTTATCAAAAACATCAATTCAGGATCAAACTCACTGGTTGTGATGAGTGTCCTTTGTAACGATTTTGTTGTCACATTGGTTGTACAGCTGTAAAAACCTCTATTTTTGACAGCAAAGTGATCAATTGTAAGATTTGAGTATACGAACAAGTAAGGTGACAGTCCGTTCCACAAGTTTTGATCAAAGTCTAAAGTAGTATTAGTAGCTTGGCAGTTGGTGAAACACACTTCAATGTGACCTTTGCATCATATGGAACCTTTACCAAATGATGATGATATTTCTGGAGTTTGTCATTTACTTCTACTTGTAAAGATGCTAGTATTGATAATATTATTATGTATTAAACTTTTGAAAGCCAAAGGATACTCCAATTTAGACTAATATAGCTCAAACTTTATATCAAAGAAAAGGTTCATTATATTTTTTTATTGTAATTTCCAAACATATCTATTCATTTAACCTCCACAAATAATTATAACTTATTACTAAATATCCACAATACTTCATTTTTATTTAATCAAGAGTATATAACGTATTCAAATTAGCAATATAAACCAGTACTACATAATATATACACCAGTTTCTAAAAAATTTCCTTACAATTAGATAGGCATCAATATCAGGCTGCAGTCATTGAACAATTGTGTTTGAAAATGTGCAAAGTAATCTGAAACTACATACTACTTACACAAATCTGTTGCAATACTTAATGATGGAGTTCCGTCTGATTTTTGGATATTGTTGTCATGAGAGTTCACACCATGATGTTGCTATTTTCCAATTGATGTTCATGATCAGCAGACGTGCCTTTGTCGGCAATTTGCAGTGGAAGCTTTGCTTGTATCTGTTGTAAACAGGTTATTCAGTTTCCTGTCTTGACCTTCTAGATCTCCATGGTTTTTTCCAGTATTTCTGTTCTCACTACTTAGTGTCAAGCTACTTGGTGAGGTCTTCTTAAAAGTATTTTCATGGGATGTCTTGATCTAAAAAATTCAAAGCATTACTCAGAGGATTGTATGCATGTATTATTATGAACATGTCTGTCTGTCTGTCCGTCTGTCTGTCAGTCACATCCTATATTTTAATTAAAAAAAAGAAAATATATGCAGCACAACATTAGTGTTAAACTTTTCATGAGACAAAGCAATCAAGTTCCATTGTGTGAAAAGCTTCATATATTCACTTCAAGTAGCTAAAAATAAATTATGTAGAGTAATTACTTTCCTATTGTAATATTGTGGAACTCACTAAAATCTAGGGAGAGTACCTGAAATAGTTGTTCTTTGAACACATTTTTTGTCAATATTCTGTTCTATAGATTTAGAATGAACGGGTAGGTGTGTCCATTCATCGATAGTACTTTGTTGATTCCTGTTATGTTCTGAATGAATTGCTTCTTTTAGGATTTTCCTATTATTATCCTTTTTGTTACTAGCCTCCAAGTTGGTTTGCGGAGAAAAAATAGAGTTTTGAGGGCCATAGTGCCCTTTTGGTTTAGGTATTCGTTTTTTGTCTTGTCCTAATCGAATTATTCCTGGTAAGAACTTATTGTTAGTAGGCTTATGTTTATTACGTGATAGGAATTGGTTAATAGACGTATGAAATTGAGAGTTATAAGTAGCTTTGCCATCAGAAAGAATTTTTCCATTTACTATTGTGTTTAAAAGATTTTTTGAGGATCCAAAAAAACTAGATATTAGTTGATGGTGAGGAATTTTTAATGTGTCCTTCCACTTAGTACCGTTCACTTTGAGCATAAAGGTTCCGTATGTTTGATTAACATCGTGTTTGAATCTCAGATAGGAATTGAATTCTTTTGCAGGTGCAGTTAAAACTTGAATGCATCTCAGATAGAGATCTATTCGAGTTAGTGGCGGTGGTAAGTCAATGCGCTCTTTGTCATGGTTATAAGCCGTGCGCAACAGTATTTACTTGAAAATACATTGTCCACTAGACCACTACTGCGAAGGTAAGTCTGTGTAGGTGCATGTCCAGTTGTGTCAAAGCATTGTGTGTTACAACCACTACTTAGCTAAAGAATATCACAAAGAAAACTTTTAAATAACGTGTATTGTTTTGTTGTTGTCGTTTTCCTTCCAAGCAGTTGCAGAGAGTTGTTACTATGGCACTGAAATCCCTTCACTCTGTATGCTAAATTTTAAAACTGGACCTTATTTTCAGTAGCTTCAGTGTTAGAAGTCAAAATCGTTCATATAAAAATAGTATAGTCTTTAGGCTCGCTCCCATTTATGCTCAAGCACATCACTAGTTCAGCGAGCGAGCGAAGCGAGCGAAGCTGACTCTCAGTCGTGTTCAATGCGTACGTCAAAAAATTTCGCCCGCGCTTCTAATTACTTAAGTTAGGTAAAGCGTTCACAGTTCCAGTATTTTTCAATTAACGAGCGCGGAGAATCCTGCTGCACTGCCTTACGCAACTTTGTTTCAACCAAAAAGTTTATAGCTACTCTCTTCTTAAAACAATTGTGAAGTCTTTGTCAAGCTGCGCTTCATTGCCACTGCTTTCGAAGTTTATCCAGGTAATTCTGTTATTGTTATCTCTTCATGCCTAATCATTGCTATTATTTAGCGATTTCCTTCACAATTCATCGTTACCTATACTCATATATTTACTCGCTCGCTATGCATTTGCGCTATTCGAGCGCACCACTAGTTTATATATATGTTTGGACGTACGTAAGGCATTTTTGTACTTTGACCCTCGCGTTTTTGTGTTAGTTCGGTTGTCGACCCTGTCCCAAACTTCACTAAACAGAATCCTCTGTTTATCGATCAGTACCCGTATCACCCTAGAAATTGAATTGTTTACCGTTTTCAATTCTTTTGCGGGTGCAGTTAAAATGTGAAACCTTACGCGACTTCCATTTCTATATACGAGTTAGCGGCGGTGGTAAGTCAATGCGCTCTTTGGCATGGTTATAAGCCATAGCAACAGTATTTACTTGAAAATGCATTGTCAACTAGACTAACCGCGAAGGTAAGTCTTCAGTTGTGTCAAAGCATTGTGCTTTACAGCCACTACTTAGCTAAAGAATATCACAAAGAAAACGTTTAAATAACGTGTATTGTTTTGTTGTTGTTTTTTCCTTCAATTCAAACAGTTGCAGCGAGTTGTTACTATGGTACTGAAATCCCTACACAGTGTATGCTTAATTAAAAAACTGGACCTTATTTTCAGTAGCTTAAGTGTTAGAAGTCAAAATCATTCATATAAAAATAGTATAGTCTTTAGGCTAGCTCGCCATTTGTGCTCAACCACATCACTAGTAAGCTGTTACTTATGCAAATATTATTCAAGTCAATAACTAGTCTCGGACCAGATCCTTTACCTAATCGCTCCGCTCGGAAGGGTCTGAATACTCTAACGCACCCGTTTGTAATACTGGAATGAAATTAAATCTTGCAGGTTTTCTTACCGTCCTGTCATAAATATTTGCTAGCTGGGGTAGTATAATGAAGGTTCTAGCTGAGGCGATGCCAGTAGTGTGTGAATCAGTCACTACAATTATTGTCCTTTTTTGGAACTCTCCATTTTTAGGACAGCTCGGAGCTCCTAGAAGAACAAGTGCAGAGGTGGGACTAGCTAAAAATATTTGTACGCACATTTTATAGACTCCCACACACAATTAAACTTGACGTAAGAAGTACACATTTTATACGTTCCCAGGAATCCTGGGGAAGGATACCAAACGGATGCGTTAGGGGTAACCGAGCGGAGCGATTAGGTAAAGGGTCTAGCCGACCAGTCTAGCCAATAACTTGAGGTTTCTACAAGTCAGCTTAATTAAATCAGCTTAATCCAATCAGGTTTAATAGAACTAGTACCTAATATTTCATACTATTGAGATAAATATTTTATTGTGTAAGTCGATACAAACATCTATTCATTTTCAACTTCTTTAATTATTTTCAATAGTTGACTTGTAGCTTACTATTTATAGAATGTAGCAATGATTGACTCATGTCTCAAATATTTCTAATAAGTTTAAGTTCCAACGATCTCTACCAGACTGTAAGTATCAATTTCTTATAAAGTGTATTTGCGTAATAGAGTACGGTGCGTAAGTTGCACATTCAAAATGTATGGGAAAAATCGCTGTTCAATTGAAATCGCACCGGGAAAGTGAAATAGCACGTAACTAATTGAAATAGCAAGGTAACTAAGTGGAAACTAAGTGAAATACCACGTAGCTAAGTGAAAGTAAGTGCAGTAAGTGCGCACATGTGGAGCTAACCCTTGAACGTTCAGTTCAGTAGTATTCTATTGGAGACGTTGTCGTTCATAACCACAAAACTCTACCTGTATTAGACGGAATGTTTTTCAACAGATTAGGAGGAGCTGTAAGTTGGAAACAAAGTGTCAGCGAAACTAATCCTGAAATAAGGAGATACGAGTGAACGATACGGTGTAGCTACAATTGCAAACGATTTCTTAAAAGGCTGCCCTACTATTAGCGAATGATAGCGCGGGTAACCTGTGCTATTAGGAGTCAATAGGACTCTAAAAAACAATTGAAATAGCACAAGGCGGAGCTGAGTGCTATTTCAATCGGGATACTCGTGCTATTCCTCATGCTTATAACCTGTTACTCATACTCTTATAACCCGTTACCAGTGCGCTTGTCATGGGCATTATAAATCTGATTTAGTCCCCCTATTACGAAAGTGTATTAGAGGGAAAAGCTGATATAGATCGTAGCAACCATTAAAAGTAATGTGGAGATGACTGGGAGAGAGAGCTATATTCTAGTGAACACTGACTCAATTAACTACATACTCATTACACTTCAAATTGTTACACTATCTTCTACTTGTTTCTAAATAGAATAAGTTTGTAATTTTATAGAATTTTTTTAGAATATAAAGAAAATAGTTCCACAAATTTATGAGCACAATCTATTAAACATTAGTACTAAATTTCTAGCTAAAACACAGTATACATGCAGCTAGATGTATAGTGTATTAGTAGACTATACAGATTTGTAATTAAGGTGGTTCATTTTAAATACTGTACAGGTTATAATAGCTAGTGTCTGAGTTACATCCTCATTGTTACAGCCCTTTCATTGTACTGTCTGGATTTCAAATCAAAGTACTCATTAGAAAACATTGATAGAACTTTGATACATTAATTGTTGATAAAAATAATAAAACATTTAACTACAACAAAACGAATTTCAGTTAAAATGTAATTAAGACATACTTGCTAATAATATATGTATGTGTTGTTACAGTATCTACTGGATGGGTGGTAATAATAATAATAATAATTATTATAATAGTAAATATTATAATAAAAAAGAGCAAAAGTTACCACTGATCCATAAGCAATTATGAACAGGTAGCAGATAATAGCGGAAATACTGCAGCAAATGGACACTCCATTGATTGCCTTTGCTGAATGTTTGGCAACCTCTGACCTTCCCAAGTCATAACCCTACAAAATGTACAATTCTGGAATAATAGTTGATGCTTGTTTACAGGACTAGAACACATGTCAATACCATAATAACATTCATCTTTTACTAACTTGAGGCATTTCATAGCTTATAGCTAAGTTGGAATTATAATAGATATTACATGAGTCAGAGTATGATATGGCAAAACATTTCACGAGCAGGCTGATTTATTTTCACGTGCCAAAGTTGAGTGAAAATAAGGCCTGAGAGTGAAATATTTTGCTGTATCACCACTGAAGAGTGTAATGAGTGATTTATTCTATGCCAGATATCTTCACTGTAGTAGTTTGTACTAGGGTTAGTAACTCATGGTGTAAAGTTGGCTGTACAACTCTGAGTGTTTGTTCATAGGGGTTTCCCACACGTACCCAGCTGATATTTTAGCAGCTTCTCTTACCTAATTTGGTAGGCATTTCCAGAGAAAGGTAGCTATAAAAACCGGGAAAACCCAAGTAAGCTAGGCCCAGTTGCTATAACTACTGGGGTATATGAGGGTAATGTGCTTCAGCTATAGCGATACAGCATGAGATATCTGAGCTTTTGAAAACATGTGTTATCTCATGGGTCATGTACCTAACTATGGTGAACATATCTAGCATGGAATATATATATAATATTATATATATATATTGTAGTAAAAATATATATCTTCTACATTATAGCATCTCAAATATCTTATCACATTCTACAAAAGTGACTTTCATACCTGAACAGTCTGACTGAGTTACACATAATCTAGTGACTTTTGTTTACAGTATAGTTTTTCATGCCACTGAACAAAAAAAAACTTGAAAAAAGAAACTTGAAAAAACTTGGGTGTAGCTATATAGCTACACCCAATTTCACTATGCGAATGACTCCTTAAATTAAACTCATGTAATATTATTGATAGCATATGAGAAATTCTCAAACTCCAACAGTTACTGCTTCCTTATAGCAGTGTGTTATTGTATTATTATACATAGGGGCGCTTCAGCATAAGATAAAATTATTCAATAAAAAACACTTTTGTGAGAGTTTTTCCCCCTGAAAATCATTTAAACTGGGATCAAGATTTGTTTGATAGACGAAAATGCTTGTATAAGTGCAGGGGATAATTTGTGTGGGAC
>WLWI01004697.1_pt1 | contig 11500 bp, 6 predicted proteins | sample 6701501 | NCBI WGS metagenome assembly WLWI01 (sample SAMN12718690, study PRJNA515312) | sponge metagenome | isolation source: marine sponge | host: Mycale hentscheli | place: New Zealand: South Island, Marlborough, Capsize Point | collected 2014-11-01
CTAGGTCCGATGTCGGCTGTACCGGTACACAGGATTAGGACTAGGTCCGATGTTGGCTGTACCAATACACAGGATTAGGACTAGGTCCGATGTTGGCTGTACCGGTACACAGGATTAGGACTAGGTCTGATGTTGGCTGTACCGGTACACAGGATTAGGACCAGGTCCGATGTTGGCTGTACCAATACACAGGATTAGGACTAGGTCCGATGTTGGCTGTACCGGTACACAGAATTAGGACTAGGTTCGATGTTGGCTGTACCGGTACACAGGATTAGGACTAGGTCCGATGTTGGCTGTACCAATACACAGGATTAGGACTAGGTCCGATGTTAGCTGTACCTGTACACAGGATTAGGACTAGGTCCGATGTTGGCTGTACCGGTACACAGGATTAGGACTAGGTCCGATGTTGGCTGTACCAATACACAGGATTAGGACCAGGTCCGATGTTGGCTGTACCGGTACACAGGATTAGGACTAGGTCCGATGTTGGCTGTACCGGTACACAGGATTAGGACTAGGTCCGATGTTGGCTGTACCGGTACACATTATTTATCGTCATCATTATCTATATAATAATATGCTTGACAATGACAGTAGTGTGTGTATTCATGAATAATTCATTAGCTGGGCCAGGATGGAAACTGCCGAGGACCATGTAATTAGCATGTATTTTAGTTGGACATGTCCAGTGGACCAAAATGAAAAGAGAGAAACTGCCGGGGACCATGTAATTAGCATGTATTTTAGTTGGACATGTCCAGTGGACCAAAATGAAAAGAGAGAAACTGCCGAGGACCATGTAATTAGCATGTATTTTAGTTGCACGTGTCCAGTGGACCAAAATGAAAGGAGAGAAACTGCCGGGGACCATGTAATTAGCATGTATTTTAGTTGGACGTGTCCAGTGGACAAAAATGAAAGGAGAGAATCTGCCGAGGACCATGGTTTTTGGTAGTTGCCGCTAAAGTGGCTGCAAGATTTAATTACGCATGTAGAGTACACCATTAAGTATACAGAATTCAATTTATGTTTTCTCGATTTCTGGTTCAATTGCTTTGCTGAATACAGCCCAGTTCAGCCGCCAGTGTAGGTGAATTATAGCTTTTCGATATTTCGGTATAAAAAATCACCTCGATATCGATAACGGTAATCCGATATTTACCGGTATGATCCTGAATATCGATATACCGCCCAGCTCTACTATCTGGGTGAGAACGTCTTCAATTTTGTTTGAGTTTTACAGTTTTCAATCTCGAATGGGTGAACTTAAGTCTGTCACAGCAGGTTTTTTCCTAACAGCGTCCAAAGACTATTGAGAATGCTTAGATATAGGTGAAGACTGTTTGCACATTTGCAATGAATAAAATATACTTGTAAAATATTGTTTAGCAAGAAGTGTTTTTACATTTGTAGGAATGCCAAATATAGCTTGGTCTTATCGCGTTATTATAAAATTTTGCATTTTTCAAGTTTCCGTGGCTTTGTGTTAGACAGCTTGAGAGGTCTTATTATGAAGACTAATGACCTAGCAGAGCAGGAAGTGATCCTCTTTGTGCTACTAATGGTTCAGCCGACCTTGAACTTGAGAAATTAGACATCACAAGCAGTTACACAGGACCTATAGGTGAGCATTGTGACATCCATTTTCTTTTTCTTTTTTCTTTTTCTTTTTCTTTTTTTTTTTATTAATTAATTTTTTTTTTGCTGTTCTCAACACTAGCGCCTCTGAGCCCATACATTCTGTATAGGATCTCATAATCTCTAGAGAAAATGTTTTATTTGTGAAAACATACGTTTATTACTGATTTATGTTCTAACTGTATCTCCATCGTTAAACCCAGTAAGCTGAGTGGTACTATTTATGGAGTTTGGTGAGCTGGGTTCACTAGTTGAAGATTTATCTTGAAACTACCATGCCCCTTGTCACTATCAAGTTTGACCTGTACCTCATCTGAGGGAGTGGCACATCATGCCACATCTAACCAGAATGAGATATTAAATTGTATACTTATTCCAAAAACTATTATGAAGTTCAGCAAAGTCTGTTACCTATCATCCATGTCTTGGGGAGGAGGGGGTTGGTGGAGCTGTGTGCTTAAGTAGATTTTTACCATCTTCATGAATCTTGTGGTAAATTGTATAGGGAATAGCACGGACCCGTGCTATTCAGGTTGATAGTATGAGTAACACGATTGAAGTAGCACTCGGCTTCGCCTCGTGCTATTTCAATTGCTTTATGAGTGCTATTGATCCCTAATAGCACGTTTCCAAGGTTAACTCTGCATGTGTGCACACTTACCCATACTATTTCCTTACCTACTGTGGGATAAACTGAGTCTAATGAATTAGTTAATACTAGTGATGCGCTCTAATAGCACAAAATAGCGAAGCGAGCGATGCATGTTCCCTGTAATTGCAGCTATTCCATGCATGCTTGGTGTGGCTACAAAAATATTGTCAAAGTGAGAAAACAATAGTGGTAGCTTTTTTCTATGATGAAGGCTCCGTGTAGCTGAAATGTTTGTAATATACAACATCACATCATGATGAAGATGAATATCAGGAATAGTCTAATAAATAAATTAGGAACATTTATGGCTTTTCAAAAAGAAAGATTCTTTACTTTGCTACCTGTTTCGTTTTAGCTCTCCTCCTCCTTGCCCTGTCTTTTTCATTTCTTATCTCTCTCCTTACTAATTTTTCTTCTGGAGTTTCTAACGCCCTCAAAGCTCTTGACTGAGCGTTTCTAACGTTTTGTCTCTCTTTCGCAGAATTTGTTTCACTGGGCATCGCTACTTCGTACGGCGGGTAAACAAAATGTTGCTAAGAAGGTTACCCGGCCCGCACAAGCGCGTAGGAGAAAATGTGCACACGAATGCCCACGCAAGAACAAAAACAATTCCTAGACGTAAATATATATATATATCGCGGACTCATTAGTAAGTCAGCTCCGCTCGCTTTGCTGAATTATTATAAATCTGGAACAATTTAGTTCTCAATGTTGCACTACTGGATTACTATAGTGGACTCCAGTAGAACTCTTCTCCATAGTCAAAATTAAGTTCTCACAGGTCCTATAAAGTCCCTGCAAAGCCATTGTAATAATCGGCAACTTTTTAGTAACTGCACTGGTGATTTTTTTAAACATACACTGCAATTAATAAGGTCTTTGCACATCTAATAACTGCAATGATAGGTATAGCAAGCCCAATAGTTGGGTACTAAAGAGCAGAACATAACAAGCAAAGCCAAAGGATATAGACCAACTGCAACCAATTAAATTTATATTGAGGAAGAATTCAAAGTGAATTGAAATTCGCACCAAGGTTGGCTGGCTCGCGAGCAGGCTCAACACTCCATTTAGGGATCACGCTATTGTTTTCTAGGAACTTCCTAGCATACAATGTCATTGCCCAGGATGAAACAATGTTCATCAATGTAAGAAGAGTTGCTCTAGAATTTTCTTATGGAGTGGAGTCTACTGCAAATAATGCCAATCCCAGTGTATCTTCCTGCCCACACACGAACTTGGAATGGATGCTTGGCCCTGTTAATCTAATAATTACTATAAGTGAATGAGCCGTATATTCTGTTTGATTCCCGTAGCAGCTCAGAGCTTCATTAGTCCAAATTTTAGCTCTTCTCTGTGCGGAATAATTGGCGAGCGAGCGTAGCGAGCGAGACACTACAGGGGTAACACAATCGAAAATCGGGGATGTTTATTTATTTATTTGTATATATGTATGGACGTATGTATGTCAATTTGTACTTTGACCCTCCGTACAGCTCGCTCGCCATTTGCGCTATTCGAGCGCACCACTAGTATGCGATGATGTTGTTGTTTTGTTTTGTTTTTCCATACTGGTACATAGTTAAAGAAAAATCATAAAGAAGCCAGTTAAAGGATAAAACTGCATTCACTGTGTTTGTATGTTGAAATTGTCTATTCTGTAGACTAAAGAAAATCGCTAGCGACATTGTTGAGTTAATAGTGGCAGACCTAAAAATTACACTCAAAAATTGTCTGGACAATTTGTCCGAAAAAATCAAAGTTTGCCTGGACATTGACTTATTTTGAGTGGTCAACCCATTTCATTATTTAAAATTATTGTTATTACTAAACTGGTCAGAGTATGGTTAAATGGTGCGAATCAAAGGATAGTTATAGTTCATGCACTACTATCATTTATTATAATGTTGACAGGTGAACACCTTATATGATTTAAATAAGTGAGTTAGTGATAGTTGTTAAGAAATAGTTAACTAGCAGTGCCAGTTCAGTCGTTCATTGATAACGAGCACTAGCTGCAAAAGAAGCAACAGCTAATAGCACTTTTTTTTTTTTGCTGACAACAGGAAAAAACTTACCGAAGAGATCGTAGATTTCTTGGACACAACCATACACGCCTAACAAGAAGCTAAATCAGAAGAACACCGCAGAAAACTTGAGGGAAAGGTAGCAATCGACTTCACGCACGCAATCAATTTCTGAAGAACTGAAATTGCTGCTTCAGCACAATCAGAAGGATCACGCGACTGACTTAATTATTACTTCCCGGCCCGTCGCGTATCGCATTTTTCCAGCGAGTGAGAAAACTTTATTTCTGGTTCTTTTTGATGCAACACCTTTTGGCCCAGACGCAATGACCATGCATATCATTGATTGTGTGGTCCAAGTCAAGTTTTGTACGGTAATTGACCGATGTCCGCATGCTATTTTTAGCTCTGTAGTGGTGATGTGCTCCTCGTTCTATTGTAATGTTTGCTGGAGGTGATACTTTAATACTAATTTAAGGAGCATGATTTACATCCTTGAACCGATCTCAGCTTCATCAATGCACTGATTTGTCCAATCCAGTCTCGTCACCTTATTAGCTGCACGGATCATCTGGCAGTACGAGCTTCCACTAAATGCAATTAGGACGTGTATTACTGCTATTTCATAATACTCGAATATTCAAAAGATGATAATACATGTGTGTGTGTATGTGTGTTAATTTACCCAAATGTCCATCTTAGGGATTGCCTGCAGTGGAAACTGTACTGACTGACAGTAAGTATCCCTTAATTCAATCACCATGCCATTGGTAGGCTGAAGTTTCATCATCCAGCCTTATCTGATCCTCCACTACAACCTTCTCCAATTTATAGTAGTCTTGCTAATGATCCTTGTAATGTATTAGTTTTTAAAGCCACATTCATATGTTACAATGAAATTATTGCCTGCAAGCTATGGCCTTTTTTTATTTGTTTTTGTTTTTAGACCGTAGCTAGCTAGGATTAACAATTTATACTAACATAGTGATAACTAATTTCAATAAGATGTTCTCTCTCTCAAACTTTAAAAAAATTAAATAAATGTTAATGAATTTTGTAATTTTTCAAAAACTTGCAAATGCCCTGCAAATTGCAATAGCCCCTTCCTTTTTCAAAAACGTCTTGATTTTCTTGCCGAGTTACATCCTTTAAAATGAAATAAAATAACCCTCACCTAGGTAGTGAACACCATTGCCACTTAGTCTTTATTTCTGTATGATAGTGCCTATTCAAAAATATATCATTGTATTCATTGCTATAGTACAAAAGAAAAAGAAAACCTATTCGAGCTGTGAATTCTGCTGCCAGTGCTGTTTCCACCATTAAATGACACCTGTAGTTAGTTGGTCATAATTTTCTTCTTCAAATAGAACTGAGTGTGTGAAATACCTCAACTTGGAACTGCATTGCACCAGGCTTTATTTAATGCCAGGAACTTGGTACGTGTGTACTTCTTGAGTAGAAGCCAGTTATATTATAGCCCTTGTATTACCAGTATTCCACTTATAGAAACGTATTGAAGGTGGCCCTACAGCTATACACTCGAAACAAACAGAATCTCTGTCAAATCGAAGAGAAAATGACCTCAATATTCGTAGCACTAAAAGACAGTTAGAATACAAGTGAATCACCAGTAGTTGTTAGGACAATATTACCTGGCATAGTCCATTGTGACTCAATATTCCATGTCTTGTCCTTCACCAGTTTAAATACTATTGTTAATATAATCTTCTTTATTTGAATAGCACCCACGCTACAGGAGAATCCTCAGAAATTTTAGTCAACCACTATTATTCCCTACACACATACAAAGAAAAGTGTTGAGGTAATACTCCTCTCAAATAGTTTTAACTTACTTCTTTTACTGTTTCCGGTTTAGTATTAAGTAACTGTCTTATGATCTGCAATTACAGTGGCTAGCAGTAATAGTTGTGGCATATGAGTACTGTGCATAGCAGCAATGCAAACCTTTATTTATTTTTTCTATGATTCAATCTTTCTTGGCTGAAAAATAGCTATTTTTCTTAGTTGTAACAGCCAATAATTAAACTTACCCGACGTTTCAACAAGTTTTAATTATACATTTTATATTGAGTGGAGTTGCACTGGATAATAGCAGGCATATTTGATGACATACTCTGAGTACTCTAAAAAATTTATTTCCCCCACTTGTTGGTTTCAAACTATTGGACTTATCATACTACTCACACAGAACAGTAAAGGAGGTGTGTATGTTGTATTGGTTCATGATACTTCAAGTCCAGTTGAGTAGAATTCAGATGTTGGGATTATAATTTAAACATTTCTGTATAATTTTTATTATTTTTTCCTTTTTGCACAATTATTACGTTGGATCGCTCTTCTCTTCTTTTTTTATTATTATTTATGTAATTACTATGTGTGTTACACATTGGCGTTTTAATTATTTCTTTTGCTTGATTATTCGTTATAGTCCTCATCTTTTTTTTTGTATAACTGTTGTTATAAAATTTCTATTGTCACAATTTAAATAGTACTATGTTGTTGTATTTGTTTGTTTATTGTCATCATGCTGAATCCGTCATCAGATTCAAAATTTAAGTTTTTTGTGTTCTATTTTCTTCGTAGTTGTTTGTAATATTATGATTAATAAATTTTATTTCATTTTTTAAATTTCTATTCAATAATCATCTATAACAGTACATAGAGTTGGAGCATATTATTGTAATTTTATCTTTAAAAAAAATAGACATGAAGCCATCATTTAAATATTGCTTTTTGCTGTTGTTAGTAACATTATTTGAAGCAATTAACAGTTGTATTTGATCAAATGTGCAGGATGTCCAGTATGTGGCCGGTTTTCAAAAAAAATTGCCCTAAACATGGTGCATAAATTTTTCAGTATCCACGAGTAAAGCTTTCCAAGTCGATTACAAAAAAAAAAAAAAAAAAAAAAAAAAAATTACAGCAGAAATGGATTAAGAATAGTTAGCTCTTCGTTTGTGGCACAGTTGTAAGCTCTGGCCAGCTCTAGAACTCGTGCTATGAGGCTAGGAACTCTTGCCTGTTTGAGTCGTGTACTGCTAAGAAAATTTTGGCAGGTTATTCACACGCAGTAGAAAAAATAATCATCTAGCTAGTTCACTTACCTGTCAACATAATCTGTGTACTTACCCAACTCTTGCCATATAACTCGAGCATAGTTTCTCACAGAGGCTTAAATGAAGCTCGTTTAACTTCCTTCACTCTGCTAGCAACCTAAGTTGTTTATAGTATGATGGAGACTTGTGGTAATGGTATACAGAAGAAATTACACACCCCAAGCCTTAGCTACTCTTTTATGCAGCGTTTCCTCGAATTCAGCAATAATAAATGGAACAAAATACTGAAATGTTGCAGTGAGTACGGCAAAGATGGCTTGTGCTATAGCTACTGGATTTTGTGGACGCTGCCCGTGAGGCCTTGTGCAACCTACTGATAGAAAAAAATTTAAAACAATAGATGCAGCCTTTAGGTTGATTTCCCTAAAACCTGTCATGAATGAATACTGGATAAGGGTGTCTGATCCCAACAGCTTTTAGATATTTCTGCTTATCAATGTGTACAAGTCTTCAACAGCCGCAACTGAAGCAATTGATCATGACAAAGATATATAGATACATATCAAGAAAATCATTATTTTTATTTGTGATTTTGCCAAGATCCCTACTTACTTTTCTGGCTTACTACTGCAGAGCCCACACACTGTTTTACTATATTAACACACCAAACTGCAGATCCCAGCTGTGAGCTGTGCCTTTATCAAGAAATTACTTCACAGTTTATACAGTGCGTTTAGAATTGTGGACTGCATATCTTGTAATTTGGGTGTGAATGTCCGGTCATACCATTTATATTAAAAAACAATTCATTAATTCTTTTATTTTATTTATTTTTTATATTTATTTATTTATTTTTTTATAATAGCAGCAGTATCATAGTGTGCACCTATACTTTTCTCGTAATTCTATATAAACCGTTTACATGTAATGTTTGTATTTCTGACTATATAATTCACATTGTATAACACTTGTAGTTGTATGTTTTTCCCCTTCAATCTTTTTGTTTCTAATACATTTTTATTTTTTATTTTTTAATGTTTTAGTTGGTAGTATTTTTTCTCATGTTATACTATTTCCTGTCAAAAGTGTGATTTTTTTGTGTTCATCCTTTCTATTATAGTTTGCAATTATACAATGATTTATATTCTTCCATTCCATGTTTGTGTTGTGTTGAATTAGTTGTCTATTCTATTTCATTGTAATTATTTTTAATGTGTATGTTTTACTTTATTTATTTATTTTTATTATTATTATTATTTTAATTATATCCCACATCTGCTTGTCTCTTAAACTATCTTGCAGTGCCTTGAACCAATACTGGTACCACACTTAGCTCACTCAACTTTATCTTACTGAACTATCTAAAACACCACTTAGTTTGTATCCTTTTATGCATAGAAGCCTTAGCTTCACTTGACATACCTAGATGTGATATCTGATGTACCGATAAGTTAATGAAATCTTAATGAAATTGGATTGTGCAAACATGAAGAAGGTTTCATGTTCATTGGTGAATTCTCACATCATGTGCTTAGCTTTGAGAGCCAATCCTCATCTTTTTCTAAAATAACCTTCATGACTGAGTGACATTAATGGTGGTATAAATATCTGACGAACATTTTTCCTTATCATGACTTACATTGGTGATAGCTCTCATGATCTCCCTTATTGCAGATTTCTTTAGGAAGCTGATTTGTGATAGTCCAACAGTCAAATTAATCCTTAGAAAAAAGGAGTAATTTCTGTCTATCGCTGTAGTAGACTGTCGATAGCCATGATATCATGAGTTTTCTCGGATATCCTCTAGCCGCGAAGGCGTCCACTAAGTGTTTCAGATCTGGAGTGAATTGAGCTTCGCAGCTGGTATTACGTATCAGCCTGATCACCTCTCCCATAAAGATGCCCTTGAAAATGGAAGGTGGATGGGCGGAGTCGTCTGGGAGGGGAGCCAGGCTGTCGCAGGGTTTTCTATACAATTTGCACTCGAGAATGCCTGTAGAGGAGAAGTTCTTGTATCTGATTATCTCTGAAATCCCGCCGCTTAGCCCAATGACTAGATACAGCCAAGTTCCAACAATCACAATTTAGTTTAATATAAGAAACAAAGACCAAATAGAGTCGATACATGAAAAAATGAGTTAATGAGTAACTAAGGAATAATAATACAATGCATGCATTTATAAACAAGTTCACGACAACAAGTTTAATCGAGATCGATGACTTGCGATGAACGACGAGGACGAGGACTTGGGCTTGCGCGTGGATTAAGACTCCAGGCATCCTTGCAGGCCTGGACAGGCGGAGTCGTCTGGGAGGGGAGCCAGGCTGTCGCAGGGTTTTCTATACAATTTCCACTCGAGAATGCCTGTAGAGGAGAAGTTCTCGCCCTTGTAGAAGGTAAGATCGAGGGAGTTCCGGTCATGATAGATCGTAAAGGAGAGGGAGTGATGGGAGACATTCAGAAAGGACATGAAGTCATTGAGTAGAAGTTTGTGATGTTCCCAAACACCGAAGATGTCAATATATCTCCTCCAGAAAGAGGGCGTGGGTCTACCTTGACAGCGTAATCTAAGGAAGAGTCTATCCTCTACACAGGCGACAAAGAGATTGGCGAAGGCCGGAGCACATTTGGTGCCCATTGCCACGCCCTTGCACTGTCTATACAACTGTTCGTTGAACGAGAAGACATTGTCTTGAAGGATCACCAATAGTAGAGACTAGTGTTGCACCGATATTGAAAATAGCCGATATACCGATATTATTGGCAGATATCTGCCGATACCGATAACCGATCCATATTTAATTAATTTTGGTGAAAGCTTATTTCAGACATAATCAGGACAGCGCTGACTTCTTTCTAGAACCACTTACAGTTGCCTTTTTACTCAAGAGTATGGTTCTCGTTAAAAAAAATGTGTTGATAATGACTGGAATAAGTAGTTGCAAAATAACTTTTGCCTCGTAGGGGTCAAGGTTACGGAGTGGTGTGGGAGGTAGCACCCCTGGCTCGAGATCGGGAGGCTGTGGGTTCGATTCCTGGCCAGTTGAGTTTCTTTTTTTTTTCTGGGGAAAAGAAACATAACCACTGTGAATAAAAAAATGACAAAAACCTCCGTGAATGAAAAAATAAAATATACAAATTCATAATTAAAAAAATAAGGAAAGAAAAAATATCATGAATTATCGGTTGACTTAACAGCGATATCCGATACAAATATTTTAAATATCGGCCGATAACTGATCCGATTATCGGTGCAACACTAGTAGAGACCTCAACTGCTGCTTGGGCGTAGGGGAGGAGGACGTGAGCCATCATAGATCCGGCGTAGGACGAGGTGGATTTCTTCCATTTGTGGAATGCTTGTGTATAAGCTCTTAATGTCCACGGTGAACAAGAGGGCATCTTAGGGAGTCTTGTGGTCGATAGAGTGTTGATCAGCTGTATAGAATTTGACAGTATCTGCAGACATGCTGACACAAATGGCTGTAGGAGGTTGTCCAGAAGAGCCGATGCAAGCTCCGTAAGGCCGCTGCGTCCCGACACAATTGGTCTGACTTGTGAGGAACCTGTACACATTTAAAAGAAAGTACATGTACTGTGTCCTGACGCGGTTTGGTTTCCTGCGGCATGCAAGTGCGATGTCATCTGGAATCCAACCACATCGTGCAGCCATTCTGAAGATGTTGTTCATCTTTGCCTGTATCCTCAGAAAAGGGTCTTTCTCGATGGGCGTGTAGGTGACTTTGTCTTGCAAGTGATCTAATCCTTTATTGATGTAGTCCGTCGTGTTCAATATCGTTATCGAGCTGCCTTTGTCGCTTTGTTGATCAGGATTGAAGAGTCGTTATTGAGATCTTGGAGTGCCTTCCTGAGGTCGGGGGCCAGATTGTGTGTCCGTCTGCCCTCAAGTTTGGACTAGTTGACTCTGGCTCTCTCGAGGTCCTGCTGAACTGGTGCCGGGGGGGGGGGGGGGGGGGGGGGGGGTGTGTGGGGTGTGGGGTGGTGGTGGGGGGGGGGGGGGGGGTGGGGGGGGGGGGTTGGGGGTGTGGGGGGGTGTTTAGGGTGGGGGAGTGTTTAGATTGGGGGAGTGTTTAGA
>WLWI01004699.1_pt1 | contig 11497 bp, 6 predicted proteins | sample 6701501 | NCBI WGS metagenome assembly WLWI01 (sample SAMN12718690, study PRJNA515312) | sponge metagenome | isolation source: marine sponge | host: Mycale hentscheli | place: New Zealand: South Island, Marlborough, Capsize Point | collected 2014-11-01
CATAAATGCAAGAAACCAAAGTTATGGCCATATATGTATATCTCATGAATATTAATGAGCTTATGAACACATACACCCTTAATAACACCTTTCCAGTACTCAGATTTTATTAGATTTTTAGTATGTTGCACGTGATATTGAATAGGACTAAAAACCATCAAAAAACCTTTTGTAGCAATTTTTTGGGGGTTAGGGTTTTTTTTTTCATAAATTGACTGGACTAACCTCATTTCAGCAGAATACCAGCAACAGCTACGCATTTGAGTCTTAAATATAGCACCTGTAGCTATTAATTCTTTTTTTAGGTCACAGTGCACCATATAGCAATCGTATGCAGTCATTTGATGAAGGTATTTGTTGTGGATATAAACTACTTCAGGAGGATTGTATCATAGTAGTTGCTGAGCTTACTGCTTAGCCATCTTTTTAATAGTAGCTAATTTGTTATCATGTCACCTTCTACACAAAGAAAGTCACAGGTGGATATGGCTGCTAGCTCTTGCGTCCAGACTCTGACGTCAATCACAGTTTTAATATATAGCTAAATATATAGTTAATTTTCTATCAAATGAAAATATTTCATTTTTGTTTACCAGTGATCAAACTGTCATGCAAGTGAATATACAAAAATATATATTTATAGAGTGAAACTACAAGCAGTTTAAATTATACATACCTATAACACAATTCATATCTATTTGTTGCATTCTAGCCATTGATACCAAGACATTGCACTGATCCTTGATCTTTGTCCAATTTCACATGGTACCCAATTGTAGGCAATGTTGAGTATTTATAGGTCATGGGATAATTGATTGTTTTTTCATCCTTTAATCGAGGAAAACAAAATTTCCCAGAAAGATGTCAGGATTCTCTTATGATACCTGTCAGTTATTATTAGAGGAATTGGGAGTCAATCCTCGGATAACAATATTGATTTCTTAAAAGGTACAATGATTTGTTAATTGCATGACTAAAAGGATCTGTTCAAGGGAAGAAGAAAACAGCAGGAAAGGCAGCAGCTGTGGTGTTTCAATAAGTCTTTAGTATCTTGGAACAGCTATGGAAATAGAACTAAGTGAGAGGTTTTGTACAGAATAGTTTGTAGAATTTGCATTCTCAAATCTTCCCATTGTAGCTAAACTGTCACTTAAATTGCATGTTACTAACTATTTGTAGTTCGTATTTTAATTTCATGATTGCTGTGTGTTGCTTCCATTTATGTCTTCACGCATATTCAAAGAACCAACACAGTTTCATCTACAGCATTCAGCTACACCAGATAATCAGCACCAGACAGAAACTTCATGTTCTATTCAGCCCCAAAGAAGAGAAAAGACGACACACCAACAGCAAAGGGTATAGGCATATTCCATCAATTAAACTGCAGATTGTTCAAAACAAAGTTTATGAAATGCAGGTCAATTGGTCTCAAATGGGATACAGAAGTTGTTTACAATACATATACCTAATTCCTCTCTCAGTCTTCAATGCATTGCTCTGCTACATATGTTGTGGTTCAGTAGCTGTTTATTACTCAATACAGGTAAGTAAAGTAGTGCTGGATTCAATCATGAATTACTAGTTCTGCTCTTTTTAATTTTTACCTATCAGGCAAATGTACAAGGGGCAAAAGGCAATGACGAAGCTGCACACTATTATGCCAAGCGAGCAAAGATCTGGAATGTAGTAACACTAGTAGTGGGCATTTTGACAATAGCCTTTGTCATTGCTGACATAATATTTTATCCTGTTATTGCGAATAGAATTGCACAGTCCAATTCGATGCGAGGTGATAGTACAGCATTTTGATCACATGTTGGAATCACCTTACTGTATTTTTACCTCTAGTTTTGTGAAGCTAGTTTCCTCTGTATATGATGATAGATTTGTAGCGCTATTAACACTGAAAACTTGCATATTTATATATATTTGTCATAAGCTAAGTTGATTAAAATTGATCTTAGTTATACTATTTAAACATTTGTTGTATTCATTAATTGAATCTTAACAACACCAAGTCATAGAGATTAATTCAGTGAAAGAAAAATTGCACAACATTACATAAATAGAATGATAAAATAGGTGATGTAATGATGACATAATAATGACTTGAGAAACCTCAGTCCAATTATTCATAACAAAAACAACACAGGGATTCATTTTAACTAAATAATTGTCTTTTGAGCTATCATCCTTCAAAGTGAGCAATGAAAATGTGAAGAATGTTGAGTTTGTAACACTTAAAGCTGAGTGTGTGTGGTCCAGAATATGGCAGAAGGTGATTAGAGAAGTAGTGTTATGGTAACTCTATGGATGTAAAGTCCATGTGACAATAACAGTAATGCATAAGTGCTGGATTAGGGTATATAGATTTAACTACATATATTTAAACTTTTCTAGTAGAATAACACATCGAATAACATCATGACACCAAGTCAGAATGGAACTAGTTACCTACATGTAGCTACCATTTACACTGACTATTTCACTAAAGCAGTACTTATAAACTTATTTATGGGCCTTATAATCAAATAGTTCTTATAATCAAATAGTTCTTATAATCAAATAGTTCTTATGATCAAATAGTTCTTATAATCAGATAGTTCTTATTAATAATCACAAAGTACATGATTGCTTGACCATGTTCATACAAAATGCAGTGTGCAGAACAGCTTAGCTACTCTAACTCATACATCACTACAGTCTAAAATTTAACACGGAAATTAAATAGTGAGCTTACTCCAAACAGAGTGCAGCACATAGCTACTTTTTCATTTGGTACTGTACAAGAAAAAGCTATAGCAAGGCAAACTAATTTGAAACCATGCTTAAGCCTGTCATTTGTTGGTTCAGTGAATGTAGCTAACTCACGAGGTAAACAACAACAATAACAACTTGAATACCTATACACAACAAAAAACTGCTACAATGAATTTAATTAACATTACAAGGTTCTATCTGGAAATTTTTGTTAGGGGGTGGTGGGGGGAGACTGGAAGGGGGAACCTTAGACAAGTCAACCACCCTCTAAAATATACATACCAACTTACAAGGAAAAGGGAATTTTATTTTAGCAATTTAGCTGGTCACCTGCATTAGTGCATTCAAGAGGAATACAACAACTTCTAGTTCAGGAGCTGCAAGTCTCTGGTCTCTAGGAGTTAGAGTGCTGATTCTTGTGCCAGTTTACCTGAGCCTTTCTGTGATGGTACTGTAGTTAGCATTAGACAAAATAGGAATTTAGTCCTAAAACTTTTGAATATGAACAATGCTTTACTATTAACTGCTTATTCTGAATAATCTCCAGTGACTAGGTAATATTATAAGATATTACTTTCAAATATATTGTACTTTTCATAAAATATGTTAAAGAAACATTTCCTGCGATCCCCTTACTAAAATTTATGCTGTTATTATTTATTGACTACATATTGTGTCTAGTAGCTACATTTCTCTATCTTGAGTTATCGTGCAAGTTAAATCATATGTTTGATAGAAAGTCAAGAAAGCAAGGGACAAATATTAACCATTTGTTACTAGCTATATTTACACAGCTATTATTAGCTGAGATAATTTACTTATGGTTGCCTTGCTGCTATGTCTTCTTTTATAACTCCAGCACCTATTAAAATACCACATTTAACACCAACTACGATTAAAGGGTATTAAGAATTCCCCCTATTACAAATACCTAAAGTTGTGTCTGTAAGTGCATTACCTTCTAGCTAGTGTTGTGTCCTAAGCAATAATGCAACTGTATTTTATTGTCACTTGAATATCCATTTAATGGTTTCCTGTGTAAACCTCTTAAGTCAACTGAGATCATATCACACCACCACAACTTTAAGTAAGTGAAGGCCATAAATTTATATCCTGGCTCTTCAACATTGCGTTATTTGATAAATAGCTAATACCCAATAGTCTGTGATTTGCCTTAATTATGCCTGCTATTCACTTTACATTACTCATAGCTTAGCTACTGTATTTCCACCTATTTGTTTTGTATAGACAACATTAGTTTAATACATCTGAATGGGAAGGGCGTGCACCTCTGGTCTATTTAAGATCATTGTGACCAGCCGTTTTCTGGCCTCACAATGCTCAAAGATTCAATTATACCTAACAAGGTTTACTTAACTACTTTTTAGCTGATGGTACCCTATGCATATAAAGCATTGTTGGTCTACTAAAGATTAAATTCAAAATAAATTCTTTAAGCTTATAATTAATTAATTTCAGTGGAAATTAAAAAAGAGATCCAGAAATGTTTAGCATAGTGTGGGGATCCATTACTATACAAAATTTACTAATTTTTCTAATATTCTAAATGCTGTTGTTTGTCAATAAATTGCAACTTTTGAATGTTGGCTTAGACACCAGTAGCTATTAATTTATGGCCAGCCGGGACTTCTTTTATTAGATAGAAAAATCATAATAGTAATGTTTACACATTCCATGGTTACAGGTATCTAGGTGTAGCCAAAATTGAACATGGCTTCATCTACTTTACATTTTAATACAGTAGTATACTAATATAGAACTGTATAAATACAACAGGCTATCGTTCTTCTTTCATTCTAGTCTGATTTAAAATAATATTCTTTGGGAATGTCTACAGAAGAAAATTCCACAAGTAAGTTTTTTTGTAGCTCATCATATAATTTCTCCATATTGTATGGAATTTTAATGCGCATAAACTGATAGTTACAGCTGGCTTAAACAATATGGCATGCTAATTTTTGCTCCACAATTGTCATTTCACACATTTGTATAGCTAGCTATATTCTTGTAAAATCAAAATCATATGGCTAAAAATGTACTTTTAATTCACTTTTTGGTTGGTAGCCATAAATTAAAGTACATACAGTATTATTAATAGTTCTATGTAATATGTATGGGCAATTTGCTATTTCACATGCTCAAAGATCTGCCCCAACATCCTGAAAAGCAGCTGCAGGATCAGCAGTCAAGCCAAAACCCATACTCTGAGACTCAGCAGCAGAGTCAAACTTTGCACCCTGGGGCACAGCCCGAACAACAGTCTAACCTCACTGAATACTCTGGAAAACAGCAGCAACGACAACAACAACAACAACAACAACAACAACAACAACAACAACAACAACAGCCCAACCTCACTGAATACTCTGGGACAAAGCAGAATCAGCAGCCAAGCCAAGGTTTCTACTCTGGAACACAGCTGCAGCAACAGCAACCAAGCCACAATTTCTATTCCCAACAACAGCCTATTCCTGTACATACCCAGGCTAACTTCACTTCACTAACAGAGTATCACCCAGCAGTGAGTAAATGCTTGTCAAACAACCATGACTGTATTATAAGGCAAAATCCATAACAATGGCTCATTGACTTATATTATTATTGGTGTTGATTTTATTTGTTTAGACACTCAATCAGTCCCAGCAAATACGCCAAATTAGTCCATATCCTTACACCAATCTGCTAATATTCTCTATTTTGAGTATGCTATCTTGCCTCTGTGTCGGATGGGTGGCAGTATACTACTCCAAAATGGTAATAATATTATAATGCAAACATCTGACAAAATTGTTTGAGTGATGCAGGAGTGTCATGCAAGCATGTTTGATTGATATGTTTGCCTACAAAGCTATTGTGATTTAGTAGTCCTGACGTATTGCTGTATTTTAGGCCAAATACTCATGGGAAGTTGGTGACCAGCAGAGCTCTCATGATTATGCTCGCAAAGCCAAAGGCTGGAACATTGCAGCTGTTACAGTAGGAGGAATAATAGTGGCAATATTTATTGTACTTATCACAGTTGGAAATGTGACTATGTGAAGTAGTTCCATTTATTATTTTTTTATGAATTAACTAGTTACAATAAATGTGTTCATTTGTCCTTTAGTACGAATTTTGGAGCTCGTTTTTATGTATGATGAACAAGTTAAAAAATGTTGTCTTTATTTAACTGGAAAAAATGTTCATCTATCAATGAAATGATAAATAAAAGTATATGGAGCAAAGAATGTTATTTCCACTAGTACCACATAGTGGATAAGCATTAACACCTCAACTAAGGCAGCATGGTCTAAAAGGTCCACAATCCTAAAAAATCTTTCTCCCAGTCATCTGTCAGACTTGGAATATTATATCAGGATTAGGAACCAATGCCTGGTTTTAACAGTATGCTTGAAGTTTGAGTGCTGCATATGTGGGAGGTATATTTCCCAGGTTCCTAGAATTCTGAAGAAAATTCTGTCTCCTACTATGAGTATTAATTGCTCGTGCCATCGAGGTAGAATATTGTTGTGGTGACTAAATTGGCTTTTACAGCAAACATGTAAACTTGTACCATGGTACGTTCAAACGGTCCAATCAGATTGTTCAATTAATGATGAATATATTTCACACCCACCTCCTAGGAGGTGAATAAGTAAACCGTCCAATCAAAATTAAGTTTCTGTGCATTTCCTATAGCCTAGAGCCATGGTACAAGTCGGTTGCACTACTCCGTGCTTGGTCGGTATGGGATTTATACTATGCTCAGGCCTTTCTCCCTCGTAGTGTAAATCCCTTAATGACCTCCAAATTGTGGTATAACCTATACATAAAACATGCAGCAATAGTTTTGTGAATCCAGCTAGCAGTGAGCTTATATACAAGCTGATGGGTAGCTGCTGTAGATAATTCTTCAGTAGTATGATGTTTTATATACCAATATTGACATGCTGTATTATATTAGCAAATTAATATGTTCATTTTAAACTTCATTTTTATCTTTTGTAGTATTATTATATTTAATATAGTAATATTTTAATAGTTGATAATGCATGAGTGAGAGACCTGGCTGCAGCAGCATTGATATTTTTTATTTCTATAGCTAAGACTTTAAAAAATTAAGAAAATTTTCCAGCATATAATATCATAGGCTGCATAAAGGTATAAGGACTTAGTTATTGCTATATATTAGAATATAATGTGATTAGTTTGCCAATGGCTAATTTGATCCTTAGATCAACAAATGTCTATTTTTAGGAATGACTAAGAGAAGCAGCTGTCGCTATAATACAGATAGTTTCAATACTGAGGATGACATAGAGTTTTTATGCTAGATAAAATATTGTTATAGCATGATACCTGAAAATACTAATCGTGCAAGATATTAAACTTGTGTATCACCAGTTCGGGAGGGTACAAGAGGACTAATTTACTATTTGGTAATGTAAGGCCCATTTTCTGAATCATCAGGTCAAGAATGGTCTAAAATGTACTAGGGCCACCCATAATTCAATACACTGCTAAGACAGCTGTTTTTTTTCCCTTTTTGTTTGTTTGTTTGTTGTTGTTGTTGTTTTGTCATAGCTAATTATATATGAACAACAGTTTTTTGAGAATATATTAGTAACTTAATGAGCTAACATTATGAAACTATTTGGCAAATACATTACTAGTATAGCTAGAGCTAAACAACAAAGGAAAAACTAGAGCTAATGTTGACAACTAGACCCACAGACATTTATGGCAAGAAAGTGAAGTTGCAGTACAAAATTAAAGTATGGATTTAATGGTAGGAGACACTTTGTTCTTCCAACTTGTCAACACCTGCTTCAAAGAAAATGGAACATTTTAACTCTTTAGTTATGAGTTGTATGAGGCATTGTATCATAACACAAATGAAGCAGTACAAAGTACAATTTCAGGCAATGATTTTGCTTTCTAAAGCACAGAACCTATTGCAAATATTTTTTATAAGACTATATTTTAGATTGTTACCTTTTCCAGTGTTAATGCATAGCTTACCAAAGTATGTTCAGAGGATATGACATGCTCATATAATATATAGGTGCTCTCATTAAATTTTGGAATAAATTCTATTGCATTTATTTACTAATTTAATGTCAATTGTTGGGGTGGTATGGGAGATATCGATAAAGGAGAAGGATCGAATAGCTAAACTCCGATGACTCCCACAGATGAGTAGTAACACTGCCACCAGGATAATTATTTTAGGCAGTGTTGCGCAAACTTTCAGTCTGACTTTTGGTAAAACTTAATACATAAAGATGCACAAGAAGAGTACAATTCAAACTCAGTGAGATAGAACTCAAAAGGAAATGGGCTGGTATCCATATATATATAAGAGGCTTAGCCCTTACAAAGTTAAGGTGTGGAATGACAAAATGTCAGAGTTAGCATATTTCAACAGCCATCCCCCAGTAACCACCATGCAGACTCATCCTTGGCCATAGCTTCAGTTCTGTCCAAATAAGTGGATAAAAAAGTGTACACATCAAATTTTGCTGTCCTAATTTACTGCTATTATAATTGGATCTTATCACTAACTTATCAGATATTTCTCTATTAGGCAGAGATAATTAGAGCAAAGTTTACATCATAGGGTGATTTTTCAAATTAGGATAACCACAATGTTGAAGATCCCACAAGAGAAACTGGTGACCTTTTTGACCTGTACTCTGTTGTGTTCTAATGCAGCAGTTTGGAATAACCAATGAGGTTTATACAGGCATACACAACCGGATAACCCTGAGCAACAACAAAAAAAATTATATTTCTACGAATACAATACATAGGACGCAACATTATCTAGAGGTTAATGCACTACCAGACACAACTTGTAGGCATTCATTATAAGGGGAAGTTTTAATCATCTTTAGAAGGTGTTGGCATTCAATCAGGTGTTTGGTTAGGTGTTGAGGTTACAAAAAAGACAAAGCAAATCATTTATAAGTAAAAGCTTTGAAGAAGATATGATTAAATGATAGTTTGACAATATAGCCACCATTTGCCCACAGCAAGCTACTTTGACAATACTCTTAATAGTAATGTATATGCTTTCTTGGCTTGCTATGAAACAACGAAAAATAATAACAATGGGAACTATGCTATAGCCTGCAACAGATTCACTTTAAATCATTCCTAGCTGCTACTTTAGTCTCCATGATATTCATGAACCAGATGTGAGACTTTGTTTAAGCTGATGACGTGCAGTTAAAGTTAAATTACTTATACTCTCTACGGATATTGATACTCTGTGGTAGTAATAAATCATAACAGTAGCTAATGTTTACACATTCCACGGTTAGGGGTATCTAGGTGGATCCTTTAATACTTCAAAATTCAGACCACCTGCATCAAAACATGGCTTCATTTGCTCTATAATATACACTAACTATATAATAGGATAAATTAGGCAGGCCATTCTTCATTTTTTTATGCGTGCTGTTTGTGATTTAGATCATATTTATACGCTATGTCTACAGAAGAAACTCTTCCAAGTAAGTTCTTGATAGTTTACAAGTTAATTTAGCATATTGTACTAGAAGCAGTTAAATACCATTAGCTACTTTATAAAACAAGCTTTAAGTATGTCCTTTCAGCATTTCAGCATTAGCAAATGTCTCATTTACACTTGTAGCCATCCAAATCGTAGGAAATACATTATTTTGTGTTGACTCAATAGTGTAGTACAGTAGTAGCTAGCAATAGTGTAGTACTAGTAAGTAGCAATTGAAATCACTAATTAATAGCATGGCATTTTGGTATCACACATGCTTATTAAAGGTTTACCTCAGTATTCTGAGATCCAGAAGCAACAGCAACAAAGCTATAATCTCCACCAGCAACAGCAGCAAATCACCAATCTATGCCCAGGAACACAGCAGCCGCAACAGACGAGCAATACTCTCTACCCTGATAAGCTGCAGCCGGGCAACACTCTGACACAGGAGCAACAGCCAGGCTCTATCCATACCCAGGCTAATTTCAGCTCACTAGTAGAGTATCATCCAGCAGTGAGTAAATTTAGTAGCATTACTACCACACAATAAGAATGAACATAATGATGCTGTATTTTACAAGAACTGTACAATAACATAATTTCTTTTTAGGTTCTCAATCAGCCCCACCAAATGCACCAAACCAGTCCAAGTCCTTACTCAAACCTTTTAATGATCTCTATTCTCATTATGTTCTGCTGCTGCTGCTTAGGATGGGTTGCAATATATTACTCCAAAAAGGTATTTTAAAAGCTATAGTAGTCATGCAAACTTAAACTTGTATGTGTGGATGTGTCTGATGTGCACATGGTGTTCATGATGATTATATTAAAGCTAAGAGATGACCCATTATGCTTTATTTTAGGCCAACATTGCATGGGAACTAGGCAATCGATGGGGCTCACGTGACTATGCCAGCAAGGCCAAGGCCTGGAACGTTGCAACCATTTTAGTAGGAGCAACAATTCTTACTGTATCAGCAGCACTATTTACTGTGGAAAAATTGACCATGTGAACATTCTGAAGTTTATAGCCTTTCTCTTGTTGCTCTATAATATATGTTATAGGAGTTACTTTTTGTTTTAAGTCATAGGGTTTCTTGCTATTATAATTCAAGATTTAATAAGTAGCTACAATTTTTCATAATTGTTAGCTATATGCTTTACATACGGAATGAAATGCTGAAGTCTGAATGAGAGAGAGGAATGTTCCAGTAGAGCATTCCAAAATAACACACATTCAAAACAGAATTTGGCATTTCCAAATAGAGTGCTTTGTCACAGCCTTGTAGTCATGTCCTTTTTCTTGAAATGAACATTTGTAAAAATCCCTGTACTGAAACAGTCTTACTATCTAATAGCACAAACTTTTTAAAAAGGAACTTCAACTCATGAGAATTGGCACTTATTAGCTATAAATGAAGACAATAAACATATGGCAATGTGGGCTATAGCTACATTAAGTAGTGTTGTTTAAATAATGTTCTACTTAAAAGAAGGCATATGGACAATAACTGTTAAACTTGTATTTACTTATTCCACTCTAAGTAGAGTAACAAGTAAAGTTATTAGGTCTCAGTTCCATGATACATAAACATATTTATACAAAATCAAATGACTATTCATTGATAATTTATACCAAAGATAACTATGAATTCTGAATCTCAATGTCAGCAACGTTGTAGGTAATAATGAAGGCAGCCATCAAAACTCCCACTGCTAATGCCACTATATTCCAAACCTTGGCTCTCCTCGCATGGTAGCGTGCCGTTACAACGTCACCTTGCATGAAGTGTAATCTGGCCTGTAAAGATTTAGTTGAAGCAGTCGAATTTATAATCCACTAGCAAGTACCCCACCACACAGTCATTACTGTGACTTAAATTGCATACCTCAATGGAATGATGGATTGCCATTGAACCAAAGCATATGCAGCAGCAAAATGCATTAATGACAGACAGTGTTGTGAGGCATGTATAGTGAAATCTTCCAGGTACCGTATTCACTCGAATAGCTCGCGCGCGAGTTATTTTTTTAAGGCACGGCATCGGGTAGCGAGTTATTCGAGGGCGCGAGTTAAACAAGGGCGCGGCTTATTTATTTTAGCTAGTCAGCATCACTTATAATTGGGTGTGGTGCTACTTCGAGCATGCGCAGTGTCCAGCATAGCGGGCGCCCCCGCCCACCCCTAAAAAAGTGAATAGCCTATTGTTTGTA
>WLWI01004700.1_pt1 | contig 11496 bp, 10 predicted proteins | sample 6701501 | NCBI WGS metagenome assembly WLWI01 (sample SAMN12718690, study PRJNA515312) | sponge metagenome | isolation source: marine sponge | host: Mycale hentscheli | place: New Zealand: South Island, Marlborough, Capsize Point | collected 2014-11-01
TGATCCAGGTAACTATGCAAAATTTGAATTTTTTTCAAAGTCATTTTGGAAAGATGGCGTCTACCAGTTACAGTGCTGTGGAAGTTTTAGACTTCCTTGATGCTGACTCTAGCGACTCAGGATCAAGTAGAGAGGAGGGAGACGACATCTACGGCTATAGGAGGCCCTGTATCAGGGTTGATGGACCAGACCCGTCAACTCTGATACTGAAAATGGGAGTCAAGAAGATGATCAAGGTAAGCTAGTCTTTCTCTTGTCTTTCTCTTGAAAACTAGCAAGCTTCTGCTGTGGAAAGGACTTATTTATAGATAGAGAAAGCTGTTTAGCTATAATATATATATATTTCATTGAGTTTTGAGATTTGAAAGTGGTTTGTGGTTTTTTGAACAATTTCAAATTTTCAAAAAAAATTAAATTTTGAAAAAAATTAAATTTTTTTTACAACATGTACTACTAGGACCAGATGTGAATGCAGTCACCGACCCGATTGTGAAGAGGTCGCAGATGAGGCGACAGGAGCAGAGTCTTCCAGTGATGAAGGAGAGGATGCCGGACCTGAGTCTTCCAATGATGAAACAGACGAAGAGGCAGAAGGTTCCAGTGATGAAGAAGAGGAAGTGGCTCCTCCTGCTCCGAGTTCTGGACGTCCTCGCGGTCGGAGAAGGCGGGCACCGAAGAAGAAGAGTCGGGTAGATGAGGTAGGGGCTGAGTGGAAGAAAGAGGACAACACACCCATTGATATTTCATAATCTTTTGTGTGAAGGACCACACACTTTGATATTTGTGGCTGCCCCCCCCCCCCCTGAACAGCCCAAAAGTTGTAATATGTATCGTGACACAAATATCATTGTTGTCGTTGTCTGTGTTTTTGTGGTGTTGTAGTGGAGCTTTAAGCTCGATGTATATGTGTGTGCGTGGAGTTGAAATGTTATTCTAGCGGCACTTCCGGATCTAACCGGGGAGGGAACTCTGGATCTTTTTTTATCGGGACTACTATGCTCATGTAATTTGAATTTCATGTGTGTGTTTGTGTGTGTGTACACCAGTCAATTTATGTATAATAAATTATACATTTATTTTTATGATCTGTATTCACTGGTATCTTCTTTTTTTCTTGTGTGTGTATGTGTGTGTGTGCACAATTATCATTGTTGTCGTTGTCTGTGTTTTTTTTTGGTATTGTATGGCGGTTCCGGATCCTAACCTGGGAGGGATCCAGTCTGTGACACCATCCATGCCGGGTAAGTTGAATTTCACGTGTGTGCTTGTACTGCTTTTCATTTTCAAATTACACTTTCTCAATACAACGGTGATTGTTTCTCTCATGGACAGTGTGGAGTATACTTACCAGGGAGGCTAGCCCTGGGACTCCCCCTAGAATTTTGGGAGTTGAATAGAAATGAACATTTTGGAAGCAATTATTTTTGGTCTGATATTGTATCCCATTATGTTCCTATCAAAATGAGCCATTTAGTGCATAGGACCGAACACTGATCATCAGTGTGAAGTATAGACTCTTATGCAAATATGTGCATCAAAGTAGTGTAGGTTCCAAAAAATGGGTGTGGCGAAGTACACTCGGAGCCCCACCCCTCAAACAAAAATCCTGTATGAAACCGCATACAATACATCATAACGTTGCATTATATAGGATCATGAATAATTTGTTGTTTGTATTACAAATATCTTGGTTGTCTGTGTTTTTGTGTATATGAAATTGTTTTGTAATGGAGTTCGACGTCCCGATGGCATATGTTCCTTGTGGACACTCATAGATGTCTCCTACATGATCACAATCAGGACCAAACACAACAAACAACATATTTTATTGTTGAACTAATATAATATTGGTATAAAAATCAAACTATATTATTTTGTATTGATGGAAAAGTGGAATTTTTTTTGGAATTTTTAAATATTTTTTTTAAGTATTAGTAGAGGGCCTAAATATTATTCAATTTTCTCAATCAAAAAATGAGGGGAATCCCAAAGTCTTGGTCTATTTGCTATGGGAGTTGCCCAGCCAGCATCGAGTTAAAAAAATACAACGGTTTGGTTTGTAATGTAGCTAAGCTACTTAGGCTAAGAGCTGCAGATCTTTAGACAGTTTCAATTCAATTTTAGGTAGTGTCCTCCTCGGCCTCGTAGGAAAGGGTCCTGTTGAATATGGGCTATTCATGGGTTGTATATGTGTTAATTACTTGTATGCACTTCATCCAACACCTCAATATAGTTCTTTGTTATGTGTTAAGCAGGGTATTTAAGCCCTGTCGTGTGTTCTTGCTTATTCATTCACTTTGAAGGCTCACAAAGCTGAAGTACCTGAAATTGAATTGAAACTGTCTAAAGATCTGCAGCTTTTAGCCTAAGTAGCATAGCTACATTACAAACCAAAAATTCTAGGGGATCAGGGACTTCTGTGGCGCAAATCTTAGGACTAGGAGCAGGACTTCCTTCTCTTACGTTGACAGTTCTCTACTGGATAAATTAAGAACAGGGTTGGTCTCATCAAGTCTGCTTACTAATGGTTCAGGTACAGCTGAGTCCCAGAGTCTGAGGTCTTCTGGGTTGGGGATTAGATAGTCTTCCTGTCTGATCTCTTGCTGCTCTATTTCCAATGAGTGTTGATCCTCTGGCTGTGGCTGGTCCCTCACTTCATCATCGTCCACAGTCTCTAGTACTTGTGTTATCTCCTCATATTCACCTAGCAAATTGGCTGTTCTTTCTTTTTGTTTGTCACTTCTTGGTCTTGGAGATCTGGGGAACTGGAACAGTTGGTCGATGTCTTCTGCTTGTTCTTTTTCCGATCTCGGGTGGAGGACTTCTGCCTTTCTTTTTGTTGTTTTCTCAGCGGCTTCTTTCTGTTTCAGTCTCTCCTCTGTTCTATGGGTTTTCTCTCTAGACTTCTCCATCAGGTATTTTGGAGGGGGGAGAGCTGGGCCAGGTTCTTGTGATGTAGGAGTGGTTAGAGTTGAGGGCAGAGCAGTTGTTCCTGAGGTTGTGATTAAGAGGAGGTGGTCAAAGTTCTCTATCACCTCAAGATGGCTCTCTGATCCCTGCTGCTTGGCTTTGCCATGGTTGGTTGGGAGTTGTTTTTTCCTCGGCTGTTCCACCCTTGGCATCACGTTGGTGGTCATCTCTATTGTTCTCTCATGGGTAATGGTTGTCGCAGTAGGTTTCATGTCGTGGTTTGTTCACTCTGTGTTCTTGCTAGTCTCGTTAATCCTGTGGGCTGGGGTCTTGGCCTGTAGCAGTTTCTGTTGTACAGGTTTACTTTCCCTACTACTTTGGTGTTTTCAGGCATGGAGGTTGGTCTGCCAGCAATTTTAAATAGCTTTTTGTTGACCTCTCTATTCTTTCTGGTTCCATGTCTTTCAATGTTCTTTTCTGTGGCAGACAGGAACCTCTCGTGTGAGATTAGTTCATTTGTGTTGCACATCTGGGTGAGGTAGTTCATCCTCTGTTTGGCTTCTAGGGCCTTTGTCTGGGTGGATGCCTCCACTTTACGCAGATGGTCGCGGAGAAGGAAGGTAAGGTTCCTGGATGCTTGGTGCGAGGAGAGGAAGCAGTACAAGAAACAGGCTATGACATTCTACTCAGCCGCGTATCAAGCAAGGTTCGTGGAATCATGCTCCAACAACAACTGGCTACCCAGAGGCCTAACTATCAAAAAAACAACTGATGACTGTGCAGCCAGACTGCTCCAACACAGGGCAGATTTTAGAGACACACTGTCCAGAGCTCTGTCTGTGGCTGACCATTCCTGGTTTTTACGGTTTGTTCTCTGTATAGTGGTTTGTCTGGAGGGCTGGGGTCTGCCTCTCTGAGTCCTGTTTCGGTCTCTGGACCAGTGGTGGTGTTGATCCTGGCCGCGTCTGTTGGACTTATTTGCGGCTGTTTTCCCGAAGATGGTAAATTTTGAAGATGGTAAATCTTTTAGTGGTAGATCTGCTCGGCTCCTTGCCACAATTCAATCTGGTTTGTAATGTAGCTAAGCTACTTAGGCTAAGAGCTGCAGATCTTTAGACAGTTTCAATTCAATTTCAGGTACTTCTGCTTTGTGAGCCTTCAAAGTGAATGAATAAGCAAGAACACCGAAGAACTATATTGAGGTGTTGGATGAAGTGCATACAAGTAATTAACACATATACAACCCATGAATAGCCCACTCAACAGGACCTTTTCCGAGTGTCCTCCTAGGCCTCGTAGGACACTCGGAGGGGTTATAAGCATCAAATAGGAATAACTTTTGTTCTTACTTACACAGATGAGGATGCTCTTTTATTGGATGACCAGGATGGACTAAGAGAGGTATTGATGGAGGCAGTATAGGAATTAGTGGAGGTGGAGGGGTCTGCTGAGGCAGAATGGACATGCGGAGGAGGGGCTTGCTGAGGTGGAGGGAATTGTGGAGGTGGGGGGACTTGCTGAGGTGGAGGGACTTGTGGAGGTGGGGGGACTTGCTGAGTAAGGGCTTGCGGAGGAAGGGCTTGTGGAAGAGGGGCTTGCTGAGGTGGAGGTAGAGCTGCAAGACAATCGTAACTGTCTTTTAGAGGACATAATCGATCGGCTGTCAAGTGTAGCCAGCCAGCTGAGGGTCCCTCAGGACAGTGAGACGCTGTTTTCATTGTGGCACTATAGGGCTGGAATATTCTCATGGACTGAAGATCCACAACTTTACTGGTAGCTGGAGTCAGTACTATCCAGTCTTGTCATTCCTGATGAATGGCCATCTTCAGGCTGAGTATTGCAAGCTTAGTGGTATGCTAGGATTGTTTGCATGTTCACATTTCCAGTGGCAGAGAATTCTAGAAAGACTAGAGAAATATGTGACAGAACTTGCAGAATGGTCTTGCGCTCAGGTCAGAGTGGGGATGGCAAACACTGGACAGCATCATTCAATGGTGTCATAACCTCAAGACTGTGGTCATTTTGTGTACTTAATTTCCATTGTGGTTTTGTGTGTGTCTACTTCCTGTTGGTATCATTATAAAAGCCACTTGTTTTTGTAGTTTTGGGTTTTGTTGTATATATGAATTTGATAAGTCATTACATTGGCGACGAGGATGGCTGCACAAATCGGCAAAACGAGGAGTTTCGACGAGAAACAGGAGGAGTGGACACAATACGTCGAAAGATTGGAACATTTCTTCACTGCTAAAGGACACACCTATGACCACCAAAAGAAAGCTATACTACTATCATTGATCGGGCCAAGTGCCTACAAATTGTTGGGAAGCCTAGTGAGCCTGCAGAAACCGGGAGACAAGACGTATCAGTAGCTTGTCGAAATTATGAAGATGCACCACAACCTAACGGCATTGAGATCTCTGGCAGAATTTTGCAACTATGAAGGTTCCCTAAGCAAGATATTGAGATAGGCTCGTCATAGAGTCCAGGACCCAAACATTCAGAGATGGTTACTCGCTGAGAAGAATCTGACATTCGAAAAGGCTTTCGAGCTGGCGCAATCTTCTTTAGAATGAGCATCCGAGAGCGCAATGGCTATACAAATCCAGGCAAAAGGAGCAGCGTTGCAGTCTGAAATGGTGCACAAGATAAAAGTAAATTCTCATAGTTCGAGGAAAAAGCCCCATAATCGGAACCAGTCACTGCCGCCTCGCTATAGCTGCGGTAAAAGTAACCATTCGCCAGCGACGTGCAAGTTCAAGACAGCCACTTGCGACGGTTGCGGCAAGGTTGGTCACATTAGACCTGCTTGTTTCAGCAGGAACAAGTCGAAACAGCAGAGGGTTGCAAGAGCTGGCAACGTTAGACATGTCCGTGAGGAGGAAAACGAAGAAGCATACGGGTTGTTCAATACCCCTTCGACTGGAAAATCTAAATCTTACTTATTAGCACTGGAAGTCGAAAGTAGACTATTCACTATGGAAATAGACACAGGTGCCTCGCTGTCAATTATTTCAGAGAAGACAAAGAATAAGCTATGGCCTAGCTGTTGTCTACATCTGCTAAGTTGAAGACCTACTGTGGAGAGGAGCTGCAAGTAAAAGGTGCAATGAAAGTTAAAGTAAGACACAATTTGCAGAATACAGAGCTTTTGCTGACGGTAAGCTAAATTTGGTTTACCTGAGCAGATTATATCTGATAATGGTCCCACGTTCACAAGAACTGAATTCAAGCAGTTCTTACAGAAAAATGGCATCAAGCATGTGACGTCAGCACCATACCATCCAGCGACTAATGGGTTAGCTGAGAGAGTGGTGAAAACTGGGTTTAAAAAGTGCACAGAAAGAAACACACAGACTCAGATTGATCAATTATTATTCAGTTACAGGATCATACCACAAACCACCACTGCAGTGTCTCCAGCAGAATTAATGTTTGGTAGACGTTTAAGGTCTGTGTTTGATTTAGTGTAACCAGACTTACAAAATCGGGTGGAGAAAGATCAAGAAAGACAGAAAATAAATCATGACAAAAAAGTGGTTGAGCGCGAGCTTGATGTGGGAGAAAATGTTTACGCCAAGAATTTAAGGCCAGGAGACACAGAAGCATGGTTGCCTGCAGTAATCATAGAAAGACATGGCCCAAGAAACTATACTGTCAGTCTGATTCAGGAACCTGGTGTCGACATGCCGATCATCTACATCCAAGACATGTATTGATTTTCCAAAGTCGGCAGCAGCTGAAAGGTCATTAGTGAAATCTGAATTTTAATCAGAAACCACCAATCTTCTCAATGAACGGAGCTGGGGGGAGGGGGGGGGGGGAATGTCATCATCCACCACTGCTGAGCCAGACCTCCCACTGGTGTCAAGATCACTACCAAATGTGATGTCAGCATCTACACCATCAACACAGGTGGAGCCTGTGGCCACAGCCTCACTACTTCAGGCAGAAAAAGTTGTCAGAGCTACTTCACCACACATGATCTCTCCAGAGAAAGTAGTTCTTGGTTTTCGAGCATCTGCTTCATCACCAGTCTTGTCACCTACAAATGAACTTCCATGACGCTATCCTACTCAAAGTTGGCATCCACCAGATCGATTTAAATAACCTAGAATTAAGAAGACAGAAGATGACATAACCTCAAGACTGGTCATTTTGTGTACTTAATTTCCATTATGGTTTTGTGTGTCTACTTCCTGTTGGTATCATTAACAAAAGTCACTTGTTGTTTTTGTAGTTTTGAGTTTTGTTGTATAGTATGAATTTGATAAGTTATTACAGATGGCTTTTATCTAACAAGAGGCCATTACTCGAACAACTCCTCGGCTACCATCCATGATTTTGCAACCAGCAAAATAGCTTACTTCGCACATTGTACCAAATGTTAGGTCAGAGAAGATGTTATTTGACGTAGGGATGGCAAACACTGGACAGCATCATTCGATGGCTTATATCTAACAAGAGACCATTACTCGAACAACTCCTCAGCTACCATCCATGATTTTGCAACTGGCAAAATAGCTTACTTCGCACATTGTACCAAACGTGGAAAAAGCCACAACTTGAATGGAACTTCCGCTGGGGCCGAAACAGACATGCTGGACAAACTTCTGTTGACCAACTCAAAGTGGCTCATTTAGACCCCTCCACTAAAGTTACATCATTGCCATCGAACTCGAACTCATCCAGTTCGGATACGGCCACGGCCTTACCTACACCTCAACCACTCATCCCAAGTGCTACACGTACTACTACGAGGTCAGGACGTCATGTGCATTGGCCTTCCCACCTTACCAGCTACATCTGCTAATTGTTAGCATCTTGTTTACTGGAGGGGGAGTACTATGGCGGGCATTTATCGACCTTTTACCAACTCATCAGACGATCATTGCCAATTCATCAGACGATCATTGCCACACACACACATGCTGTATCATTACCGGTCATACTGGATTTATGACTTTGTTGTCCTCGCGAGAGTAAAATGTCATCATTACTGATAGACAAGTGTAACAGGTACTATATTTTTTTATGAATTGCTTTGAAGCCAATTCCTTAGATCTAACTCTGTCATACTTTAAATTCAGATATCCAGAACTATACAGTGGTTCATATTGGAGCGTCACATGTAGCTTTCAATATGGGAAAATATGGATCTCTTGGTGATACAGAAATACTCAACACATTTATTGTGTACTAAAGTTGTCCAATAACTGTGGACTCATAGAAAAAAACAACAACAACTAATGATAAAGTATTCATCAAATGTGACCAATAGGCTGAATTGATAAAGGATGCAGATTAATCAAGGACTACACGTTTCTGCATCACATCTGTTATTATGTCAGAAGTATGCAAGAGATAGTGAATTGAATGTTAAATTTCTGATTTCCCAGGTTCACTCTCGGCTTTGGTCAAAGAGGGAAGTTGGTTTAATTTCCTGAACTTCTTAATGTAGCTAATTGGTTAAAAATGATACATGTAAGACGAACATAATGAGATGAGTATGTAAACTAACTATTGTATACAAAACAAACAAAACTATGATAACTATAGCACAATGAACTGCTGACAAATAATAAAAACGTTGCCTTGAGTACTATGATGAGCTATTATGATGACGAGTTATGTGCACAACACTATATCAATATTATTGTTCAACATCCTTTTCTCTTGATCTTTCTCTCTTGACTCCTTCTCAGTCTCTTCTGATGTTTGCTCCTTAATTGAAAATGTTATTAAATGAATAAAAATTAATGATCAATATGCTAGTTTTAATTTTAGAGAAAAAATGTATCTAACATACTTCAGCAAATCAATAGTAGAATAATTAATAATATACAGGCAAATATTTTACCATGAGAGGATGCTCAAATTATTGCTTCATTTCAATAAGCAAGATCAAAGGACGAAAGGGAAGTGATGCCTTCAAATTTCACTGAATGAATTGGGTAATTTGAAACAGTAATTAGAGGAAGTTTCCAATTAAAAAAATAAAGACATGGATCACACTCCTGTTGCCAATTAGAAGGTAAGAATTTAGTTCCGGTTTAAGAATGCATACCAGTGCATGTAAAAATATTTTTCTTGTTTTTTTTAGGAGATAATGATATGGGATATTATATAAAAAAGAAGTTTTTGTTAGAAATAGATATCATGATTGTGAAGGTGGCAATCCTCATGTGGTGGCTGTGGAGTTAGGGATTGGAGAACATATATTGCTTAATTTTTTTATTCATTAAATTATATAGTCAACTAAAGAGCACTATCATTAGATGTCATTTACCCACTTACCTCTATACATTCCTCTTTCTTTTTGTGAGCACAGTAGCGATAAGTCAAATACAACATAAATAAAATCATTAGTGCAACAAATATGCTGACTAAGTATAGCACCAATGATGATTCCTTGTGATTCTGATTCTGCAGGTAAGTTAGAGTATATATATATCATGAGATTCAATCACATTAATTTAATTAATAATCAGGGATAAAATACATCATTAAGTATGAAGAGAATGCAAATCAATTAAGTGACCAAGACTTGCCGTTTGTTATCATAACGGGAATGCTCTGTGACCATTTTCCAGCATACTCATTCAATGGCTGAATCTGGATAATAGCATTGTAAGTACTCAAACACAACACATGAGATAACTCACTTACTTGGATAAATCTGTAATGTTCACTCGATGATACATTGGATTGCATTTTAGCAATGATAGAAATATTATCACTCTACAAGAAAAAGAAAAAGATGGAGTTGTATACACTAAATATTTATGTACATGTCAGGAGTTTATAATCCTCAGAGATGCCATTATATTTACTACGAACATAATATTTAGCTCTAAACAAAGGCACACTTACTGAAACATTAAGACAGAATGAGTCTGACTCCAATGGCTTCTCATCATCTTCTAGTGGTTGCCTTGATAAGCACATTCTATAACCCACCAACACTCCATTGGCTTCCGGAGGTGGGGATCAATTGGCAGATACTTCTACTACTTCGTGGTCCAATACATGAGATTTAGTTACCACGAATAGAGGCACTGGGGATGGAGTAGGGGATTGACCACTCAATGTGCAGGTGTAGGGGTTTTCTTGCATAATACCATCCTTCCTGTGTATTTTCAACTGAAGCAATAATATATATATATATATTATAATAACTTCGGTGTCCATTCTCATTAACTTGAGGGTAAAAATTGGAAGTAGTAACCTATACCTCAAATAAATAAAGTTCTTCACTGTCTGTCCTTGGATGACTCAAGTTGGTATAATTTGTAGAAAAAGAATTATTCTATGAAAAACACAAAGAAAAACATTTCACCTTATATTTCTTTACATCTGAGAAAAAACATAGTTAATACTATGAGTTGAAAATATGAAAGACAAACATGTGAACCAACCGTAATAACTGATATATAAACATCATTAAAGCTAGCAATGTACATGTACGTACTTTGAATGAACTTGCTTAAATGGTATGAATAGTTAAAGGTGGCAAGGTATTTACACATTAGAACCCAGAAAGGTATCAAAATTACTAATAATTAACTCTGAATTCTCAATTTATATTATTATTATACCAGAAATATAATATTAAAAACATGGATTTCCAACAATGAATCGCAATGAACTAACATTTATCTTAACACTCCAGTATTCAGGCATGATGGAATTATGCCAGCATAATTTTTGGCGTAATAAGAAGTCAAATTATGCTGTCCTAATGCTAGCATACTAGGGAAGCTTCTGTGCCACACTGATTCAGCAGTAAACTGGCTTTTGTTAGCTAAAACAGGCTCTCAAGTTTTCTAGTGGCTTAACTTTGGAATCACTCCATCCAGTTAGTAGTTATCGGTTTCCAATACTTTACTGAAGTCCTTCTTGACATTTCAGCTAATCTTAATACTATTAAATTTGATTGTAAACATTACCCATGCTTCATAATAACCATCATTTCTTCATTCAATAATTCCCCTTATGCACCTTAATTACAAAAACTTACCATTACATAGTTAGTGGGTGCACTATTGATGATGACTGCATCTGTTCTCTTGTCATATACTTTGTAATCAAAGCTGAAGTTTTTAATAATATTAGAAACTTGTGGTAAAATGGTCCATTGCAAGTTAAACTTGAAGTACAAATCCTTTTCTGGCAAGTGAAGTTAGTCAGAACGTCCTCGAAGTAATCTACAATGACAAGTTAATATAAATTAGCTATTTAGCCTGAGCACATGCACCAATCAAGTGAGTGTTGCGATACAGTTGAACCTTTCTTCAAACTGACTCTGACAAGAAACCTGCCTCCGAAGAACAAATGTACAAATTTACCACAACACCACAACAGAAAATAACCTGTGAAAGCAGCCAATTCCTCAACAAGGTAAAAAAAAAAAAGATTGCCATCAAATTTGGCTTTTGAATTGAGGTTTTACTATATTATTATCAGTAATTATTTATGAGAAATCTCATTTGCTGTTCAGAAATTTGATAGGCTGTGATTAAAGCATAACATGTGGTAGTATCAAGTCACTGAGTAGCTAAATTGGAAGGATTGGTGGTGGGGGGT
>WLWI01004701.1_pt1:0-7500 | contig 11494 bp, 10 predicted proteins | sample 6701501 | NCBI WGS metagenome assembly WLWI01 (sample SAMN12718690, study PRJNA515312) | sponge metagenome | isolation source: marine sponge | host: Mycale hentscheli | place: New Zealand: South Island, Marlborough, Capsize Point | collected 2014-11-01
GCACATCAAAAGAATAACCTTTCATTTTTCACAAAGTAATAACTACCCCCCCCCCCCCCCCCCCCCCCCCCCCCCCCCGGAGCAGCCCCACCCCTCAACTAATGTTTCCTCAACTAATGTTTCCCTACAGGCTTCTATGGACTGATTTAGCTGTAGGTGCTAATGGACCACCTATTCACTAATTAGCTTACCTTCATGCACTGTATTCATACAATTATTCTATTCTAACTTTACCTTTCTCATGCCTGCCCTTATCTTATACAATCCCCATTCCACTCACATATATACTTGTAACACTCTCATTCTATTCAGTTCTTTAATTGCTTGCTTTTGTGTATCATTTATTTTGTTTTGTTTTATGTTCTGTAATTGTGCTTTGTTCTTTAGTTCTGTATCATTTTGGTTGAATTTGAGACTGAGTACTGATAGGGATCTTGAGCATACTGGGAATAGTGGATAGGCCTTAGTCAGTGCGTTTAAGTCAGGAGATATTTTTGTCTTTTTCCCTTTGTTTTAGTTAGTCGTTTTTGCGTGATAGTTTGGCTGAGTTTGTCGTGTGCTACTACACCCCCCCTCCCCCTCCATAGTCAGTCATCATTACCAATACTTTAGCTGCTTTGGACGCTTTCCTAGACACCTGGAGAGTTCTTTGGACAGTCTAAACAACAACAACAACAACATGTAAATCATTGTTATACACAAATGGTACAATACATGTATGTGTGTGTAACACTAATGCCAACCTCAGAATACAAACGCATTTTCATATAACTCACTACACTAGCACACACACACACACACACGCGCGCGCACACACACACACACGCATGCGCACACACACACACACACACACACACACGTGTGCATACCTTAGCATTCCGGGATGAGGCAGAGGTATTTTCTACCTACAAATGTTCAAATAAAGCACACATGATGTTGTATGTATTTCAACTATTGTAGTACTTTGCACACCTTGGACTTTTTAGCAGAAGGGACATTTTCCACCTGAATTAAAAAACAACAACAAAACAAACAAACAAACAACAAACAATGTATTAATGAAGCACTACTAGTGCTAAACCTCAATGTTAAGTGACAACATGTCACCAAGCTTGTCAGCTACTACCAGTACACTGGCCAATAGAGTTGAAATTATTACCGTGGGACACTTTTTATTTTTTTAAGTCACATCTTTTATCATTACCTCCTCTGGTCCAGACTCTTCCTCACTGGTTCCCTGGTCTCCCTCACTGCCCGAGGCTATTTTCCTAGTCGCCACAACTCTCTTGGGAACCTCAGCCTTCTTCACTCGACCTCTCCTAGACCTTGCCCGCGATGTAGGCTTGGATTCCAGTTTAGAAGACTTATTCTGAAGTTTGGAAGGGGAAAGCTTTTCTTCCCTACAGAAGTGAACAAGAGAAAAAGAGAGCAGTAATGAAGTATTTCATATCCATTTCAAAATTGCCTTAGATTGCTATCTAAAGTTAGCTCTAAGTGAAGGAATAACGACTACAATACCCTTGAGAGTGCAAGGTCAATGATCAAGGGTCTTCAACATGAACCATACCTGGTGATAGAGACGCCCGCACTCCCTTCTATTTCCTCTGTATCGGGACTAGGGGAAAAGTTGGTCATGGTGGTGCTGGTGGTCTTGGAATGCTTGGTGGGCGTGCAGCTGTACTCTGGAGGCAGGTAGCGTATTTCATTAGGTCGAGCAGCCTAACGAAGTAAACAAAATATAGATAAAGCGAAGAGGTGTGAATCAACATAAGATAGCATGACATATATTCACAACGACTTCTTCACCTTTCCCTTAGTCTTAAAGTAATCTGACGATAAGACAATTTCTCCTGAATAGTCTCCAATGCCAATATGCAGCAACTACTTACACAACAACAACAACAACAAAAACAAACAAACAAACAAAAAACAACTCTTTCATCCATGGCATTACCAGTGCAGTGGTTTATGCAAGTATAGTATCATCCCTCAATTTTGTTACTGATTGAAACTAACAGCCACACTGTACCTTAGTGCCCATCACTCCCATAGTCAGGTCACAGGCAGCATACAGATTCTTGTTCATCTCGGCATCTGTGGGATTCTGAGCATCCACAGTGGCCTTGATGGTTTCAACGAGCTTCTTCAAGAACCCGTAATTCTCTCCTCGGAGCAACATAGGCTCCAGGAAAAACCACAGTGAACTGGAAATAAAACAAAACAAACCACATTCATAACTATGGCCATAAAAAATATTGAACTACGCACTCCTTAAACTTGTCCAAATTGCTGGACTTTGTGCGTGAGAAGTGTGGATGATGTGCTACCAGGTAAACAGCGTGGGAGACTGCATACTCAGGAAGGACTATGTGGAGATTATCTATACACACACAAGACAAAGATCATGGAGTCACTATAGAAATACACAATACATGGGAGATTATAATATGTGAACATGGTACAAAGTATAAGACTAATTACTGGCAGGAATCAGTGATTACTTATTGAACTGATTTTAATAAGTAACAACAAATTCTGATGACCAGTTTAATAAAAATAATAAACTCGTTCGTACCATTATTATTATTATACATACTTCAAAGTACTGTTAGATATGTTCAATAAAAATGTATATTAAAATTTAGCATTAGTATTTGATCTATCCACTCCTGATGCTTCAGAAAGCTCACAGAAAGATGCTAAAAGAAGTGGACAAGCTAATACAAACAATAATGGAGACATAATTGGAAAATGGCAGACATGTATTTTTTTAAGTAGTTTAATTAAATAGAAGAGTTCCTACGTTTAATTATTCCCCACAACCAACCACTTCTCTTTCTACTACACTACCTTTGGCATTTGAGAGTTGATTGATGCATTGCTTTCTCTTAGACACATTCGACGAAATGACTTTATGAAACTGGAGCAAAAACACAAAACAAGTTGCTTACAACAACCAACAAAACCACAGGTCTACCAATTACCCGGTCTCGCCTAGATTTGTTAGGCTCCAAGCCAGCATACACCATAATGGACAAATATTCTAAAGGAAGTTGGAAACTGGACAAGTACTTGTCCAACTTCTGGACAAACTTCTCTCTGATCTGTTCACAGGAATCCTGGAATCAGTCAAAACACATCACATGAATGTCAACAACAACTACAACAACAAAAGCATCAATACTGCTGAATAACAATTATGATGGGAGTCACAACTTCCTTAAATCATTCAAGCCGTTACCCTTAGTCTACTTAACATTAATTGGCAAGCATTTTTAATAAAGAACACTTATAAGAATTAAACTGACGGCAGCTGTGCTCACCATGGCATGCATGTCCCTCTCTCTGTTCCTGATGGCAGTGCTCACTCATTTTCTCTTTAAACATTTAGTTTCATCTTGCAGAAAAATACCAGAATTATGCAACTTTTAGTTGGAACATTGCTTCAGTCATTACTATTATGGCTAAGACTTAAAATTATCTGGTTCTTGGTCTCTTTCCCTCTCTGCATAGCTAGCACTCCACCTTCACCAATTAAGCTAAGTGTATTATGACTGCCAGACCAACTGCCTTTCCCCTGACCTGTGTAGTGAGGGCTAATGTCTGGAAGACAGAGTGGGTGATGAATTTCTTGTAGCAGCTACATCTGGCCAGTCTCAGTATGCCACAGGCTGCTGCCAGTCGCAGTCTGGACCGATCTTGAGCTCTGAAACACCAATATAACCAGTTAACAACAACAAAAACATAATTTCAATATTGAGATTATAATAATGTTACAAATAAATTACAACACTTATCTATAACCCCCCCCCCCTAATACATATGCTTATGTCTTGAAAAAGGGAAAGACATGAAGAAATAACTTTCAATTGTTTAAGTTTGTGTTGTTGTTGATTTAAATTACTTTTTATATTGCTTTAAATCTTAAACAGTAAATAAAACTTAAACACTTGCCAGATAGCAAAGATTGCACTTGTCACAATATGATGCACACGTTGGCATGCATCTTCCCATAAACTGAGAAATTATACAATTAACAAGTTACCTGAGGTTGTCCATCCCTTGCAGATCTCCATCAGAAGCCAGAGTGTCTTCCAGAACTTTCATCACTGCCCGACACTGCTTCTCGTGGATGTGAGCTGCTCTCCGGAGAGAATCTCCAGCACTGGCCATACCTTGCAGCCACTTCACTAGAAGCTTCAACCCCAATACCTATAAGAGAAACACACGCCATTAACTATTTCATTTCATAACTAAGAATTGCTTTCCTAGTTTAACAGACAACCACACTGCCTTTGAAGATATTTTGAATATTGAAGCAAAAAATTCAGCTCAAAGCAGTAAAAGTTAGGCAATTAAGTTTGACACGTTAAAACTGAGAACAATGTAACTGCATAAATATGTACATACATACATATGTATATGTGCAATACATACATATGTATATGTGCAATACTGTCACATACATGATAATATAAAACATCAGCTATCTAAATAGAACAACCATGTGATGTATTGGATGTTGGTCTCACCTTGCTCTGAGTCTCAAACGAAACCTTTCCATCCGGCACCCACTCAGGTTCGCCCTCCACAAACTCTCCCTGGGCCTACCCAAACAAACAAACAAACAAATAACAAATTTGTTATGCAATAGATTAGCTTTGTTGTTTTTGGTAAAACAGCTTCTGAAACAATAGTGCTTCCTACCTTGTCCACAGATATCAACTCTTTCATAACAAAATGTGCAATCACTTCTTTGTCTTTAGTAGCAAACACCAGTGGGTGGAGCTTAGCCACCTGTCCGAGACAGACAAGTACTGTTCTAAAGTTGTCATCATCATAGTCCAAGTGGTCCAGAAGAAACTGTAGGAGGGGGGGGGGGGGGGGGGGGGGGGGGGGGGAAGAGAGGAAAAGGAAGCTGTCATTACAGAAGACTTAAGAGAGTAGTCATTATAATTATGGCTCTTCTTATCTTCATATGAATGTAAATTCTTCTGCCAGACAAATTCAATTGCTCGAAAAAATCCAGGCGTTAATGAGTTACAAATTTTGCTCGGATTTTTTTGTAACTGATGTACACATATCATTCTAATAGTAAGGCACGTAAGTTGCCCATTCAAAAATGTATGGGAAAAATTGCTATTCAATTGAAATCGCATGGGGAAAGTGAAATAGCGCGCTCGGTAACTAAGTGAAAACTAAGTGAAATAGTACGGGTAAGTGCACACGCGTGCAGTGTTAACCTTGGAAACGTACAGTTCGAGTAGTTTTTAGTTGGAGACAATGTCTTTCTTTACCACAGAACCTCTATCCCTATTAGACGGAATGTTTTACAACAGATTAGGAGTAGCCACACCTTGAAAAGAAAGTTCCAGCGGAAGCTAATCCAGATACAGTGAGTGAATGATATAATATAGCTACAATTGCAAATGACTTTTTAAAAAGCTGGCCTACTATTAGCGAGTGATAGCATGGTAGCCTGTGCTATTAGGGATCAATAGCACTTGTAAAGTGTGGGGATTTGGCCTCCCTCTGCCTCAGTTGAGTTGAGTGGGGGGGGGGGGGGGGGGGGGGGGGGGATGATGTCAGCTGCCCAATCCCAGAGTTCTGTCTCACCATCAGCCTTAGCTAGCTTCCCCAAACCCTTCACCAAAGTTTCAGGTTTCAGAGGTGACATGAATAATGTGACACACATTATATATACAACACTGCGCATGTATGATACAAAACAAGAAAAGTGCATGCGTGTGTGTAGTTTGTGTATGTTAGTGTATCGTGTATTCAGCCACTCCCTGTGAGGACCACTGTATGATGCTTTAGACTAGCCCCCCCTTTAGGCCTATGCTTGGATGGCATCCTTCCTTTCTCTAACTGCCCCACATAAAGCAATTGAAATAGCACTCGTATTTCAATCACATTACTCGTGCTATGGTTACCCGTGCTATTACTCATACATATACCATTGTAGGTCAATCTATTTCTCTTCCATATACCAATGTAGGAGGTCAATCTATTTCTCTTCCATGTACCATTGTAGGTCAATCTATTTCTCTTCCATATACCATTGTAGGTCAATCTATTTCTCTTCCACCATTGTAGGTCAATCTATTTCTCTTCCACCATTGTAGGTCAATCTATTTCTCTTCCATATACCATTGTAGGTCAATCTATTTCTATTCCATATACCATTGTAGGTCAATCTATTTCTATTCCATATACCATTGTAGGTCAATCTATTTCTCTTCCACCATTGTGGTCAATCTATTTCTCTTCCATATACCATTGTAGGTCAATCTATTTCTATTCCATATACCATTGTAGGTCAATCTATTTCTCTTCCATATACCATTGTAGGTCAATCTATTTCTCTTCCACCATTGTGGTCAATCTATTTCTCTTCTATATACCATTGTAGGTCAATCTATTTCTCTTCCATATACCATTGTAGGTCAATCTATTTCTCTTCCATGTACCATTATAGGTCAATCTATTTCTCTTCCATATAGCTACCACATTAGCTTAGCTTTGGCAGAGTTGTCAGAGCCAAGCCTTAAGTTCATCCTCACCTTTTCTTCACCACAGGGGTTGTAATTAATGTGTGTATGGTAGTTAGTAAAAGTATAGAGAGAGGATATTCACTCTGAACTTCATAGATATAATCAGATGAAAGCTACTATCATACTAGAGATGAGACTCGTAAAACTTTTTCTGACCCCAATTACCTTGAAGTTTTTTTGTTAAGATCATTTATCAAGTAAAAAAACAAAACACATATTTGAAAATTGGACATAGAGAGAAATTGAACCCATTGTTAATTTCTGATGGTCCTAAGAAGATATGTAGAAAACTAAAGAAATTGTTGCTTTTATCAGTATTGTACTTATTGATGTAAGCAAGATAAAATTCATTATTCTACCATTAGCCTTTTGTGACACTATTAGTATGTTAATCGACCCCAAGAAACATTTTGGGCCAGAATATTATTATCTGAGTTGGGGTGAAGCTCTAAATTGGCTACCAGCGGGTAAGAAAGTAAATAAAATTTTAAAAAATTGAACAACGAACTAACAAAAAGGTACTACCATTTGAAACCATTTATGTGACCCCCTAGGTTCAGCCTACTATATAATATATGCATATAGTTTTTGCTAAGTCTATTATATTTTTGCTACAGCATACAGTAATTAGATTTGTCTCACAACAGTAACTTCTCCGACAAAATGAATCAACTAATACCTTGCTGTCATGAGTAAATATTATATTTTAGGAATTTTCGTTTTGAGAGGAGGGGATTGGAGCGGAAGGAAGGGGTGTTGTGCTATTTAATACATAATTGTACTTAGATTTACCTTAATAATCTATTATTTACTAGATAATGAAGATTCAATTGATCCACCACTACAGGTAGCTCATCCCGGTGACACTGTTAGTTTTAAGTGTACACTTCCCTACCCCCAATGGTGGAAAGATGATAATGAGATTCCAGTCCAATATCAGTCA
>WLWI01004702.1_pt1 | contig 11494 bp, 10 predicted proteins | sample 6701501 | NCBI WGS metagenome assembly WLWI01 (sample SAMN12718690, study PRJNA515312) | sponge metagenome | isolation source: marine sponge | host: Mycale hentscheli | place: New Zealand: South Island, Marlborough, Capsize Point | collected 2014-11-01
TATGTTCACAATGAGAAGTCAACTAATGTATGGTATTTCTTGAAGCAGTTTCTGCCAGAAGCAATACACAAGCAGACCTTGCAGTGCTCACACTGGATGCGTGACTCATGGCGGTTCCCAACTATTGGAAGGTTTCTTCGCTGTATGATAGCCAAGCACACGACACAATTTCCCTTCCTATCTACATGTACTGGCCAGCGGCCTAAATTAGAGTTGAGCCTATCAAGCTGAATATGCTCTACAGAACGAGGCCGTCCACTGCTTCGATGCCTGGAAGAAAAGCTACCAATTAGCTCCTTTGCAAGATCAAGCCGAAATGAAAACATATCTCTTTTCTTCCTTCCTTGCTGCTGATGCTCACCAGACCTGACCATCTTCTCCATGCAAAAACTATTCAAAATACACACCTCCAAACAATAAATAAAAATACGACGCCACCACTTCCTTGATTTTCTGCCAATATTATAATAACTCTCAAGTTGATCCCCCTTGTCTACACCTCTCATATACTTCTGATAGTCTGGCAAACAAGGAGGACATGGAACATCAGCTTGACTACCATCAGCTTGTCTCCTTTTCACTACTGGATTTCCCATGCTCACCAATATGCACGGTAGTGAGTAAATACAAGGACCTCTTATCCACCCATGAACATGCTAGAAGAGGACCATTACTCAAGTACTGGTATGTACCGCAGTTTAACTCTGTAGCCTTGATGATTAGTTCATGTGGAAACCCAAGTCGTGAGGGGCGTACAGTACCACAAGCATTGATACCTCGATGTTTGTATAGACGGTAGTAAAGAAGAAGTCTAGTGTAAAAGTTATCCGTGAACAGTTGGACACCCATGTTGTCAAAACCTTCCATTAGGTCTAACACAACCTTTGTACACAGTCCTACATCACTTACACAACTGTCTAGTCATTTCCCAGTATAAACTTGTAAACGCTTGACATAGCCAGTTGGAGCATCAGCTAGGACTAACACTTTTATGCCCCATTTCGTGGGTTTGTCCTTCATATACTGCTTGAATCTGAGTCTACCATTGAATGGAATCATAGCTTCATCAATAGTGCATGCTCGATGCATTTCAAACTCAGATTCAAAAAGTGGACAAAGCAGATCTAACAGTTTCCTAACTTTGAATAACTTGTCATGTCCAGCCTGACCATATGGAACATGCTTGTCATTATCATTCAGGTGAAAAAACCTAAACAACTGTTCAAACTTTTTTGGGGGCATTATATTACTGATACCTGGAGTGAGTGCTGATGAGGGGGAAATTAGTTGACCAATTATAGTTCTAACCGTGGCAGCCAAACTATACCCATCAAAATCAAAACACCAACAAATGCTTTTAGCTCTTCTACAGTGGTGTCTGGCCATGCACGACAACTAGGATTACTCTCAATTCAGGTGTTAGCATAGCGATTCGTTTCAACTTTCATCAAATCCCACACCTCATTAGAAAAAACAAAACAAAAGAGTTGAATTGGAGTACTCTGCCTCGTGACATCTGCTGAAGTAGGACCTGGAACTTGAGTATAGGCTTGGGTGAAACTGTGTGGTTCTTCTTTCTTCCAGACTAAAGAACCAATCTCATTCAGTACAGTCTTAGCAGCAACAGATAAATGGCTATAGCTACCACTACCCTGAATGTGAGCTCTTCCACTTTGCTCCTACTAGCAGGCTGTCTTCCCCATTGTCCTCTTCTACGCGTGCTCCTAGCCATACGAGCTCTTCCCCTTCCTCTCAATCTCCTGCCTATCCTTCTCCCGCCTCGTAATTGCTGCCTACCTCTATCAATGAATGACTGGAAAGTATCTGAGTCACTTTCAGAATCTAGAGGTGGAGCACTGTCATCCATCGAAGATGGTGGACTGTAGTGGTCCATGGATGATGGAGAGTCTTTTGCAGTAGATGCAAGAGAACTACCAGTACTCTGCCCAGGATCATCCGCAACAACAGAATCAAAGTCTATATTGTTATAAATATATTTTTGTTTATATCACACTACAACAAATAATACACTGTATATTGCTATGTGTGTATATATGTCTATATCTATTTTCTTGGCTATATAGCTTTACTGTTATTGTCCACTATTACTATATCAAGCTTCAGTTGAATTATTGTCCATATTGTTACAATTTATTCTTGTTAATAGCTATCATAAGTACAGCTAGCAATGCATTGTAGATATATTGCTAGGTAGTATGTGTAAGTAAATCTGTTGGTGTCTGGCTAGATTTACAGTTATTTCTACACCTATACAACCAATAAAATTGATGTAGAACTTTATGTGACTGCCCTAATTCTACTGCTATATCTCACCTGAAGCTTTTCTTGGCTCAGCAATACCATCAGGTTTGACAGCGACTCTACTGCTTAGAGTTTCTAACTCAGCATTGTCAAAATGCTGCTGTCCAGCATAAGCAAATATTCCCTCGCCGTCGTCGTCGCTGGAGTCACCCTCGGAAAGGCTAAAATCGTCCTCGAACAACCGTTGAAGTACCTCGCCGGCATCCATTGTAAACTTGCGGCCAATTTAAAAATTCAAATTTACTTTTCCATTTTTTCGTTAGTTACCCATTATACAAAAATAAGGTATTTAGAGTGCAGCTAGGACTGTTCCTTCTGCGCAGTATGGTAATTGATTCATGGATGGTTTGGACGCGGTTCAATTTTTACGATTTTTTTTATCGCAGAGCGCCATATGGCGCTATTGCCGGTGAATGGGTTAAGTATTGTTAGCTAAAATTAATTGTCAACAGCTATAATACTTGTTCTTCTAGAAATAACACTACTCAGTGATACTAGAACAGGAGCGAAGCATCTTGAGGGCAAAGGTACAGTTATGTAGTATCCTGCCCATTGTGTTGTTAGGAATTGCCACTACAATCTAAATTAGCAATGTGTTTTACTATTGAAATGTGTTTGTTAGAAAAAGTCAATAAGTTTGCATTAGTTATGCACAGCTGTCCTGAACCATTGTAGGATCCACCAGGTCATAGGTGGAGCCTTCATGGCCCTCAGGCACTACAGCCTAGTGTTATGGACCTGAACAGCAGTAACTTCATCAAAGGCAGTATTTTAAGCTTACATATGTGTATATGGTGATGCTGTCTCCTGTAGTAGTTACTTGAGGCTCCTTCACACTGTGATCACATTCCAGGTGTACATTCACTGCCCTGCAGGAACACAAGCAAACAGTGATCAATTCTCATCTTTGTATGAATTTTTTTTTTTTTGTGATGAACCATAACGTAGAAGATTCAATTGCAATAAATCAACCTCTTCTGATGGTGCCCCATGCCAACGTCAAAAGACAGTTTTATGACAAATATAGCAATAATGCCAAGTTACTTATATTTAACAGTGGTTCATTTTGCTGAGTCATGTCTATACACTATGTTATATTTTAGAATAGTACTGAAAGCAGTATCCTAGCTACAATTGTTTTTTGTTTTTTTCCCTTCACTGATCACTCTTACCTGTCAGTTCCAAATTGATCAAATGATGTATAGTACACAACAACTTGTGGATCCTCTCCACTGGAATCTAAATACATCTGCTCAGTGTTAGCATCAGCAATCTTGTATGTGGTGGGAGGAATATCCTTGGTCTCTTGACACATCTACAAAAATAGGTATGAAAAATTGGGAAAAGTATGACAAACATCAGAGATTTAAATCTGTTCAATTTTTGTCCTGTTTCTTTTTTTGTGTGTGCTTCTGTAAAATCAGTCATTCCAAGCAAGTTGATGTGTCCTTTTATCCCATAGGGCTGTAAATAATCAGTAAATTAAATCTTCAGTTCTCACTCTGTATACTTAATTCTAGAATGAACCTTTTCTCGATCAATGGAATACCAAAGGCAAGAATGTACAATTTTCTTTGGGGATTCAATGTGGATTGGTAATTAGTGCTTAGTTTTAAATGTTTTTTATCCTCTTTATTGGTAGCTATTTTTGGTTGTTTTATTTTTATGTCTTCTAAAGTATTTAATTTTAGTTTCTGAGGCTCTTTATAGCTTAGATTTTTTTCTTTCCAAAAGTAAAATACCCAAAACTTGAGGGGGTTTGGTTTAGTTTTAGTTAATGAAAACAAAACCAGTTAACTGTCTGTTTGCAGGTTTGTATTTTATTCTCAGCTGTGATGCTTTACTCCTGGAAAGCTAGAAACAATATAATATCACTATGACAAAGCTTGTTATAGTACTTAATGTTAATAAGAGAAGCAAATTTATTGACAGCTATAAACTTACATGAACATTGTTGCACTCTCCAACTGTTGAGAATGGGAAACAAGGATTGTATTCATAGACAAAATTATTAGGATCTTCCATGCCTTTGTATCTGTTAATAAATAAACCGGCATTACTTAATAATCTAAAAAATAAATGAAATGCTATAGAATAATAGTGAGATATACTCTTTATGGATTGATGTCTTTTAGTGAAATAGAAAAACTTAATTTGTCCTTTAAACTAAAATTTCAGTCCTTAAAAAAGAAAATGCATTTGAAACGCTTAGTAAGGGTAGCTATTTGCTTTTAGTATTGAAATGAAATATTAGCAAAAAAAAATTTTGACTTAAATTTTAGTTTAGTTGTTGTGGTTCTTCACCAATACTGGCTTTAAGTTTAGTATTTTTAACCCTTCAGCATCCATGCACAAGAGGTTAGTAGTAGACATCCTGTCTGTCAGTCTCTGTCTGTCTATTTGTCTGGTCTGTCTGTCACATTCTAATTTTAGAGATTATTGACAATAACAGTTGATAGAGGTATGAACTTACTCAGAACGACAATTTAAGACTTTTTAATTGCGCTACTTTTTTTTTTTTTTCGGCCTGCTTTTTTTTGTTTTTTTTGTTGAGAAAACATGAACCTATTAGCTTCACATTGGTACTAGCTTTTGTGGGTAACACTCCAGTTTTTCACATCATAGTCATATGAGCTATGCAGTAATTTTTCTTGATGCATGAGAAATTAATCAAGTGCTTGAATTGGTGTACCACTTTGAAACTATTGGTGAGTGTTCCTTGCATGCTTATGAAGACATCATTTACATATACCATTTTCATTGCACAGCTAACATTGATTCCTGATTGGTTTGAGAAATGATTATATAGTGCTAAAGTGTACAGTAGTAGTTAATTCTGTAGAAGCAGCTGCAATTGGTTGCCAGTTACAATAATGATGTTGCCTGCAAATTAGCTTGTTTCTATTTTTTGGAAATAGTAATTTTCAATTGGCTAATTTCACTCTACGTAAAACTAAAATTAAGTCCAAATATTTTTAACGAAGAAAGCTGGCTCTTGAGTTGGATTAACTAAAAATATCTTGAGTTCTGTTTTAGTTGTACTAAAAATGTGCATCTCTATTCACTGTTTGCTCGGCTACATCCATACAATATGAAAAAACCATCAGATGTAGCCTTTCTAAAAAATAAGTGCTCTTTTTGTTCTGTTCAAACCTATGGGTGAAGTGGCGCGACTATAACTGGAGTTGGAAAAATCTTTAAAATTTAATTGTCAGTTAATGATAGTGTTTAGTAAACATTAAGCAATTTATTATAAGCTAAGGAACTCAACAACAGTATTTCTGAATATGTATTTCACTAAGCTGAAGTAGATTTTAAAAATGTACCCAAATATGGTACCATACATACAACTCCTATTGACCATTGTATGTTATAAAAGGGAAAAAGAAATGCAGAGTACTCACAAAGTATAGCTGTCCTTATCTGGTAGTTGTATCTTTTGTGGCATTACTACCTAAGTGAGCTTAGTTTAGTCACTATAGTGGCTCACATGCAAGGATGTACAGCACTAACATTGGCATTATTGCAACAGGATAAGATGATACGGTGAGATTGTATAGTAAAAAGTCATGTGACAAATACAACTTTGATTATGCCGTCTGTACATTCAAAGCTAAAATAAGATAAAATAATGTATTAACTAATAGTTCCTTGCTCAAAAGGTAAGTTCCCGCTGCTTATTCTGTTTTTGAAACAGGATGACATGATTGATACCAACACCTCTTGGTATTATAATTGCCATGCATGCACACAGTTAGTCTCCTGTAGCCCTGGCTTGGTTGAGAGATTGGCTGAGTTACCTGAGACTACTAACACAGTGATAGCTAATTATATGCATTTACCTTATATACCTGGTTCTGACTATATTGAGCTGCAATTCACATATATTCTAATTGCATATTACAGTTACAATCACCTTGCTACTCCATTGTCCGATGCCGCACTTCTTAAATCAATGATTCCTTTGGGTGTCTGGCAAACACAGCTTGAGGTTTCCCCAGAGGGCTTAGGACATGGAGATCCAGGCGGTATAGATAGAATCGGACCCACTAGCGCTAACAATACTGCAACACAAAATCTCGGCATCATCTTCGAGGTCCAGTAAGCATGCAGATTATTAGGCCTGTAAGCAGCCCCACCCACAAAAATTAAGTCATATGACAAACCGCAAATCGGTGAATAACAATGGGCGTGGCAATAATGCTATTAATTGTTTTTAGGGGAGTGGTCTTAGGTTCAATTTGTCTTCTGGTAGCACCCGACCGGTGAGTAAAAATGGCGTAAGAGTATTAAGCTTAGAGAGTTAGTTTTACCTGACGTAGCGATTCGGTAAAGGGTCTGGCTAAGCCAGGCTGAGGTTATACTATGACGGAGATAAATAAATATCGAGATGACTTTATTGTTTCTCCTGTCATTTCCTAATTCTTCTAGCTAAGCGTTGCCCACAATACTACCGACATTATTATTATTATTATAACTTTACAACCACTATATAACAAAGAGAATTAAAAGAGATGAAATGTGATATGATGGGTGGATGAAGGACAAACTCTATGTACAAGAGAGCAGCCTAGTTAGCTAAAAGAAAAGAAAAGGTATATAAATGATAATAAAACAGCTAAGTGTGAGAACAGAGTGATACATTAATAAAGTGACTGTGACATCTAGAGCAAGGACATAAACAACAAAGTGTGCAGGAATTGTCTGAATCAAAGTGTGCAATAAATAGATCCCAAAATTTTTGCTTGAGAGAAAAGTGAAGGACAATGAGAGATCAATAGGTGAGAATGTGTTCCATAGCAGAGATATGCGATTAAAATATTGATGTCGTGTAGTGGAGGTGCATTGGAACTTAATTTCTAATTTACGATTAGATGAAGATCTTGTGGACCCAGAATGAAAAGTGAAGTGATTAAATACATTAAATGAATCAGACGGATTCTTAAGGCATTTAACAAAAAATAATAGGTCTAGTAATTGTAGGTAGTACATTAGTGGTAAAATATTGAGATGAATAAGTCTTAATTTGTAAGAAATATTATTATAATTATTTAAAATGTATTTAGTTGCACACAGTTGAACTCTTTCCAATGTGCCAGACTATACTAGCCATAGAGATCAAATTGCAAGCACATTGCCAGTCACGTCATGTGAGAGAAGTTCTTGTGTACTCAAAATACTGAACTATTATTTGAGAATACAGTATTGGATAAATTGTAAACAAACATTATAAAAGAATCCTTATTCAATTCCTGCGGTATTTTGGGTGTGGTCGGTCAAGATATTTAAATTAAAAACGGGTAGAGGAATGAGGAAACGCCCCAATTTGGAAGCTGTCGAGTCCGCCGAGTGAGCGAGTTAATGGCGGAGAGCCTGCCGAAAATTCGTACTAGGGTGAGCGCTAGCTAGTTAGCTACTGAGTCCAACGTTTGTCCGCCTAGTTACTAGATCTGTTGTTTCATGTTACCTGATATATCCATTGTTTGTCACTAGCTAGATTCATTGTTTGTCTGTTAGATCCAGAGACTACTACCTACAAGTACTTGGCATGTGTATAAGTAGGAATGTGTTCACTCCTTTTAATGAGCATGCATGCTCAAACAATACTCTCCTCTTTCCCCCAAAAAACAAAAAAAACATTAGCCACTAGAAAAATGGAGGGAAATTTATGTCTGAGCATGCTCATAACCAATGCACTGGCAACTGGAAAAAAGAGAGGGTAAAAAGTCATGTTCCTGAGCATGCTCTTAAAAAGCACCAGGTTCTTTTTATGAGCATGCTCACACAATGACTTTCCCTCTCTTTTTTACAGTTGCTATTGTGTTTTTGAGGATACCGTATTCATCCCAATTACAGCACCGCTCAAATCTTAGAACCAACCGGTGACAATATTTTTTTTTCCGTTCTATTTATAAACCAATCCCATTTTTGAATTATTTTTTTCTGGTGCTTAGCTAAATAGGACGGGCAAGTGGTCGTTAGATGTCTCAGCCGAGGATTGTTCGTTATTATGGCTTCTACCACAGCAGGACTCAAGCAGGTTTCTTTAAAAGTTTTTAGACGCCTTCAGGAACTGTAGTAATAAGCCATTCTGCACTTGTACGTTTTAATCGTCGACAGGTCTGACTCTCGGTCACCGAGAAGTCAACTTCGCCCTAATTGCTAAGCTCCACCCTATTTTAAGAACCAGTCGATGTCAACAATTTATGTTTTGCTCCAATAATGGACCATTTCCAAATTTGAATTATTATTTTTTGGTGCTGTAATTAGGACAAATACGGTAGTTAGACAAGACTATCCCTCTCTTTTTGCTATAGTTAACTAGTTTACTCTAGTCATTTGAAGTATAGTTTGTTCCAGAAATACAGTAAGTTGTGTGCTTATAACACAAAATACAACATATATTTGTTGTAATGTTATTTTCTATTGTGTGTTTTTGTTGTTGTTGTGCTTGTTATTGGTTCATTTATAGTTTCTTACAATGTGTAAAGAATTTGTATTTGGGATGTACATTTAAATGTTTGTGCACTTTTATAGGAAGATTATATTTTTTGTGTTCTTTTAATGTATAATCGTGTGTTAGCATTTGTATAAAGCACAGCTAGTGTCTTTAAAAAAAAAAGCAGTTTTTTATTTTGTTCTGACTAAACAGTTGGTACCGTTACATTATAGAATTAAATTGTAGTGAAGTTCTCATTTCTGTTGATTTACTGCTAAAAGCTAGAAACTCTTCCACAGCTATATCAGCAAGCTAAGCCTTGTACTACCCTTTAAATGCTATAGGGATCATGCTAAACAGCTTGCACAATAAAAAAATGACTTGCTTCGATTAAGCATACTGACTGGATTTTCGCTGAACTTGCTGCTCTGACAGGTCCCTACTTCTTAGTCTTTCTACCAGCTACAGGTGGGTCTCTAGTAGTGAGAAAATCTAAGCCAATGATGGCCCCACGATTTAAAATAGCATCATTTTTTTACATTCCTAGAAGTTATGCATGCGACAGTGAAGATTAAAACTTTAACGTAGTCAAACTGAAAAACTATATTTTATCAACTAACATATAGTTTTCCTCTCTTTTTTTCTTTTTCTACAATAGCTCCTTTAGTGCAAAAAAAAATCGTTCTACTGAACAGAATTGAAAACCTATCTTTTCTGGTGACTACTGTACATTATTTTAGCACAGGAAGAAACAGCTCATTCTCTTATTATGACATATGTGTTTGTGTGTTTGGAATATCATGTCATTATTTTATGTTTGTGTTGTGTGCACACATTTACGCATTGTACCAGTTGTATGTTTGTGTGTTTGTTTATTTGTTTATTTCTCAGTATTGTTTTTTTTACTATTTTTATATACTAAATATTGTGTTGTATGTAAGCATTGTGTGAGAAATTGTATGTTTGTGTGTTAGTATGTCACACAGTTGCTATTGTTATCATGTGTTTACATTTCTGTAAATTATAGAGTAAAATTGTATGTTTGTGTATTATATTGTTGTTTGTTAGCATTTTATTCATTTATTTAAACTTGTACAGAATGTTTATATAGCATATGCATAAGCTGATATAGAAATACATTTGTTGGTGTGTTTGTTTACAACATATGTTTGTAGTCTTTATAAGTTTGTTGGTGTGTTTGCATGTTAAAGTCTCATTGAAATAGCACTTAAATGCTGTTTGTTTGTTTGTTTATTTATCACTTTAATTATATATTTATTTATTTGTATTTAGAGAGATCTCCATCCTCCAGTTCACTGGGAGCACTGCCATACATGGAGTAAGAATTTCCGGCCTGCACAATGTGCAGTACTTCATAATACAGTCATAGTTATGGATTATTATCGCACACTTCACATCTCTACTGACCTTCACTCATGGACTACTACTCGTGCACCATATGAACACTCGTCCCTAACTACCTACCAGTCTAAGTTTGTATTGGTTGGTGGATATCATCCCTCCACTTATGAACTCACTAACTCTCTGTTGACTAGTACTACTGGTCTAGACTGGAAGCCATCGCTACGTGCCATGCCTACTCGTCGCTCCTACCCATCATCAGTCAGTGGAGGATCACCAGAGGTCCTAGTCGTGGCTGGTGGGAGTGGCTCACAGTACTTGGACGTAGTGGAAGTTCTACTCAACGACCATTGGACGACTGCAGACTCACTTCCTTCTTCATGCTGGATCATGCGATCAACATTCCATGAAGGCAACTTCTACTTCACAGGAGGAGTTGACAAGGAGAAGATTCTGTTTATATGCAGTTTAGAGTCTCTTATAGCATCTGCTAGTAATAGCAGGACAAGAAGACAAACAATATGGAGGACAGTAACCACACTTACTGACATCTTTGCTATCATCTCCAATGTATCGAATCTAATCGGCATCGATAAATATTCTACCATTAGCAGCTACTCCAACAAGACAGAGGAGTGGATTGAGACTACTAGTGAGGGAGATAGACCAGTTACACCAGTTCGTGAACTGATAGCTACTGCAGTCTTGTCTACTGGACAGTTGCTGGTTGCTAATAGTGTGGGAGTATACAAAGCAACTCTGTCAGGTTAGTGTAAGCAAATAGCAGCATCTCTAGAAAGCCATCTTGTCTTTTGTGATATTGGCTTCTCTTTAGAATGTCCCATTTATAGATTATATGGGAAACTAATGTTAGGTATTAAAAATTTGTACTATAATAAAACTAGAATATTATTATTTATTATTAAGTTAATTATGTTAGAATTAAATATTTATTATATTAATTATGATATTATAATAAGTAAGGTAATTGATTGTCTTCACCAAAATTGCAAGTGCTAGAGTGCAGCTGCTTCTACTGGCAGCTGCTTCTACTGGCTTAGCTCCAGGCTATAAAACCAGCTGCCCACACTCTTGCTGGACCCAGCCAATGATACTGGTGCAGTGTGTGGGTTACTTAACCAATGAGACTATATTAAATTTAAGTATTGCTTTATTTGCAACACTTTAGTAGTAATGCTTAATTTATTTCATGTTTAATAGCTTTCAAGTATGAAGATGCATACAAACACTTCATTGTTTCCAAGGAAGTGTTGGAGCTTCTGTCTTTAAAGTTTATGTCCCTTGGTCCTCCAAGACAAGGCAAGAGTACAACTCTCAGGAGAATAAAGAAAGAGATCATAGATCTTCTGT
>WLWI01004703.1_pt1 | contig 11494 bp, 7 predicted proteins | sample 6701501 | NCBI WGS metagenome assembly WLWI01 (sample SAMN12718690, study PRJNA515312) | sponge metagenome | isolation source: marine sponge | host: Mycale hentscheli | place: New Zealand: South Island, Marlborough, Capsize Point | collected 2014-11-01
TGAGGTCTCTTAGTGCACTCTTGAGCCACATGCTGGTCCACCTTGTTCTTGGGGATGGTCTGTAGGCAGTTGAGGGGACACTTGGTGTCCACATACTGGCAGTTGTCCAGGTGAGGGTCCAAGTGAGAGTCCAACTGGTCCAGTGTCCCAGACCAGACACACCCCCTCTCCTTCATGCTGCAGTACACATGAAGACTTCGAATTTGCCTCTCATTTTTAACTTGTTTAAAAGCCATAAACTCAGTCTCCCCACACACTGGGCAAGACATTTCTTGTTCCTGAGAATCAGCTACACAAGCCTGACAGAAGCTCTCTCCACAGCAGGAAGTAATGACCACTTCTCTGGCCACCAGAATACACTTATTACAATAGAGATAGTCTGGAATATTGTCCCTAAACTCACACTTGTAACCTTTGCTAACAGCCATGCCTTCAAAATCTAAAGTTTCTAATGAAATAAATATGGGGGTGTACATGTAGTTGTACTACAGATAGTAACACACTTACAGAATTCACTTTTTATGGAATGGCAACTTAACCAGTTCAAACAATACTGTGCTCTTTTAAAAATAAAAATTTTTAAATTCAATTCTAATTTTAATAATAGCAAATTTTCTCAATTCTAACAGCCAAAATGTTTAATTAACACTTAACCCGACATTTTAATTAAACATACATTAGCTGTTAGAACTCACAAAATTTGCTACTATTATAATTATTTCAGCCGAGATGGCTGAACCAATGCTAATTTTTATATACTTCCAAGTCCATAGAAAAATGTATACAGCCTCCCTCCCCTACCTTCCTTGGAGCCGAGCACTCATTCTACACCGTCATTTATTGGCGAGCAAGCGAAGCGAGTGAGACACTATATAGGGGTAACAATTTGAGAATCGGGGATATATATATATGTTTGGACATACATACGTCAATGTGCTTTTATGTCTATTTGGTGGTCGATCCCGTCCCCATACTCCACTAAATGGAATCCTTTGGTTTATCGATCTTTACCTGCACCATCAATTGTTTACCCTTTGACTTAGGTTGTGCTGGCATATCTGATTTTGTGCGGACGCAGTTATTTTCTATTCGAATTAGCGGCGGTAGTTAGTTATGTTGGCTAATGCACTGTTTGTTATAGTAGTTATATAGCCCTAGCAACAGTATTGTTCTTACTTAAAAATCCATTGTCCAATAGTCAAAAGTCACACAGTAAATCGTGTGTTGGTATATCCAGTGAACAAGTGTGTGTGTGAAAGTGTAGAGTGTTACAGCTACTGCAAAACAATTACTAAACAAGCATATTAGCTGCCTTTACACAGCTTTTTTTGGCTACAGCTATAGTAAGTGCATAAGTTACCATTATTAAGACAAGACTATAAACTGTGCAGTAATTCCTTAGAAATGCACGTCTTATTTATTTAATTTTTTCAAGTCAAATAGTTATGGCGAGTGAGTGGTCACTATGGCATTGAAACCCCTTACCATACGTCATTTAATAAACTCGGCCATTTTTAAGTGGCTAGAGTGCTTTAGTCAGGAACACAGGTCATTTAGATGAAGCTATCACTACTATAGTCAATTGCTACATAGCTACTTGTAGTTACTTTTAGGACTAAATGATGCATTCTAAACTAGGTGAACAGGATTAAGACAATCTAAATGAATATAGCCTTAATGTTACTTTGGTATACAGATTTTGTGATCTACTTTTATCAGATTCTACTTCATGTGAATCACTTGTGTACAATGGCTCGCTCGCCATTAAGCACATCACTAGTTTATTCATTTTTTGGCTTATTTATAAGGTATGTGCGACACCTTTTTCGCACGTGCCACTGATTATGTAAGTTGGTAAAGCGTCTTGATAAAATAACAAGTACAGAACCTGTTGACTACGTGAGTTGTTGGCCTTGAAAAGCAAGCTACATGGAGCAGACCTAAGCGCCTGAACTTTAACTATACTTTTTCACTAGTGTATCATTTATGCTTGAATGTAACTGAAGTTTTGGTGCATGTTCTGCAACTGCTGATATGTGCAAAGGCTCAGTGTTATGGATGTACAGTGTCGTTTGTGGCCACCCAAAGGGTAGATAAGATCTGCAAGGCATTATATTCATTTGTGCTTGATACTACACCGACATAGGAATGTTACTAGTGGTGTGCTTGAGCACAAATGGCGAGTGAGCTAGCCAAACTTTAGAGCGATACCTAACTATGAGCTGTGATCATTGGAATAATTATAATATAGTGGTTGAAATTGAAAAAAATTTTACTTGACCTACCAATGACGACGAAGAGAAAATAGTGCTATTGGATCAGCTATGCCAATAAACTAAAATGTGATCCAATATTCTTCAAATCACCAAGAAATGTTTTTTTTAAATATTACTAAAAAAAACTATTCTCTGATGAAAATAAAATCATGTCCTACTCGTCATAAAAACTCTACATGTGGTACATTAAAATGAAGAGAGTCATTTTTCAAAAAAGGGTCTAGTTTCGAATGTGAAATAAACACAGAATAACTGAACATCATCCACCGCGAACGATTTATCAAAGTCGTCTCAAAAATATCACTGAAATTATCCCCTCGGTGGCGATTGATGAGCTCCACCGTGATCTTAATTTTAGCTGGCCACCTCAAAGTATCGTCAAACTCTCCGCGCAGAGACAATACCGCCAGACGTATCGAAGTGTCGTTAGAGAAGCCCCAATTGGGAATCATCATCAAGTAGAACTTGTACCCACACACGTGAGTGTACATGGACGGACTCTTCCACACCTCCTGTTTGTTCTTCTTGCTGAAATCTCTCAGTTTGAACCTGCGATCGAGAATAGTAATGTTTGATAAATGAGACACTGCCAGCTCATGTTGATCGTATTTATTGACAACTCCTTGCAGAGTTTGCCGCAGCATTCTCAGCTTGCCGTCAACCAACTGGTTATTGCCAAATCCTGTTGCCTCAGCTTTCTCTCTTTGTCCCCCAACTTCTTCTCCTGTTCCCCTAGTCTCTTCTCTTGCTGCTCTAGTATTGCTTTTTGTTCCGTAAGCCTCATATTCTGTTCCTCTATTTTCCCCCTGAGTGTCTCAAGCTCTTCATGGTGCTTCTTGTCTTGCTCTAGTAACTTCTGCTGGAGTTGTTCTTTAGTCTCTACAGCCAGAGAAGCTGTCAAGGTGAGGTGTTTCTGGCTGTTCTGTCTGGCATGTTCGTCCTGGTCCTCTCTAATGAACCGACCATCACATCCCACACTGCTGAACTCACACTCTACCTCTTCCAGACGACATAACTTCATGTGATCTTCCATCTCTCCACGCTCACAACTCACCCCACACATGTTGGGACATTGCAAGGGGACATACTTGCACTCTGGCAAGTGTGTGTCTACTACCTCCTCGTAGGTGGCTTTGAAGCCGCAGTGCTGGCAGACATGAGGTCTCTTAGTGCACTCTTGAGCCACATGCTGGTCCACCTTGTTCTTGGGGATGGTCTGTAGGCAGTTGAGGGGACACTTGGTGTCCACATACTGGCAGTTGTCCAGGTGAGGGTCCAAGTGAGTGTCTAACTGGTCCAGTGTCCCAGACCAGACACACCCCCTCTCCTTCATGATGCAGTGAACCTGAAGATTGTTGATTCTCTTTTGGTTCTTGACATGCTGGAAAAAAGTAAATTCTTTCTCTCCACATACAGGACAAGGTTGTCCTTGTTCCTGAGTGTCAACTATGCAGGTCTGACAGAAACTCTCTCCACAGCAGCTAGTCAGAGTCAGTCTCCTAGTCACTAGGTTACACTTTGTACAGAGGAAGTCTTCTGATACTGTGTCTATAAACTCACACTTGTAGCCTTGGGAGGAAGCCATTTTGAAACCACTGAGTCAGCAATGACTACATGAAGTAAAACCCAAATATGTACCCACAAACGTATGAATATAGTTAGCTAACAGATAGCCTGTGACTCCCAGGAGAGATCCATCCTGTGGTTTACAGTTGTAGCAGAGGTGGAGGATTACACTTGCTTGTGATTAATATCATCTTTCCATCAAATCAAGAAGCAGTCAATTCAAGGATGGAATCAGATAGACCTGAGATATGAGGAGTTGGTGTGGGAAGCCATGCCAGAGGAATATGAGCGATGCTGTGTGCTATGTAGAATAGCTATGATTCATTGTCTACAGTGTCTAGTTCAAGTCTTTATTTTTGCTCTACATGCTTTTATGAGTCACACAGCCAGACAAAAAAAATATTTCACTCAGCAGAAATTTGGAAGGTATGTTTTATCTGTTTAGTGAGTATCATAAGAATAATAGATTTGTCCTACACTCATTAACTTAAAGCAACTACTGTTTGGGCTAGTTTTGGTTGGGAGTTATAAAAATTTAAGCTGACATAAAATTTTTATTTACTACCAGTGACCAACTCAACTAAAAAATCACATCACCAGTACCAGATTGAGGCTGGCATTGTCAAAGGTCTAACACACAGAGCATATTAATGGATTCACAAACACATTCCAAAGTCTTCACAGACGAAGCGCTAGCTCTCTTGTTGGAAGCGGTTAAGCAACATTTGGACATCTATTGTCAAAATAAATGCCTCAGTGGCTAACAACATTGAAAACTATCCTTAAGAATTTAAATGTAAAACAATTCTTCAGTCAAGCAGAACACTTTGAACCATTTTAGGAAAAATTACCAAAAAAATAATTACCAGAATAGAAGTTGGAAAGTAAACTGTGTGGAGTATGATGTTAATTCCAGTTGTGGCTCTATACATATATCGTGAAGATATGCGGACCTTTGAGGTCAGTTCTAAAGAACATCAGGGCAGAAATATCCTTCGATATAATGCTGAATCAATGGACTTAGAATTTGTAAAGGCAGTGTAAAAATCTAGGAAAGGACAGGGGTGTAAACAGGAATTATATTTTAAGAGGGGGATTATTTTACAACACCCAAGTGGATATTTCTTTAAAAATGGAGTCTATTATTTAAGTCAGTTTCATAGTTTATGTGAATAATGCTAATGCACTTAATCTATCCATAGCTACTTCACATTTTGATTACATTATATAGGTAACTACCAAGTGAAATACAATTCATCCCTATTCAACATTAGCTATAGCTATTGTTATCTGCAGCTATTATTTATATGTAAATAATTATGCCAAAAGTTACTCTTGAAGGAGGCAAGGATGGCTTTCACGAACTACCTCTCCACAGTCGGCTAACACAGCTGTTGGAATGGTCTTAGTTATCTGTAGTTTCGTTATTCGAAGGACCAGAGTGCTTCTTGTGTCCGTATATATTTTACAATAATGACACTCAGATAAATGTGAACAATACACAAAGAATAATTTAAGAGCACTGAGTAATCATAAGAATGCGTAGCCAGACAATGCAGTTGGCTCGCGGCTATGACATGACGAAATAATACATAAGATGTGTATATGCGTGTGATTATTGAGTGTGTGATGGTAGCGTATGTTCAGTTCAGTTCTGTCCATACCAGGGTAGACGTGGTCAATTCTAATATGCCAAAACTAATATATAACTTCAGGTCTCTGCATATGCCTTAGAGGGAGTCACAATAGCAAAAGTTTTAAAGATAGTCAGTTTCAAGACTATGCAAACTTAATGAACAATGATCATGTTACAGAAATTAATATTTGCACAGTATATTCTTGGTTTCATGGTACTACACAGCACATTAGACACTTGACAGGTGCTGAAAATCTTCGCTTGGCATTCCTGAGCCTTGCCAACCATTTCTTCTTTCTTTGTATCTAAATTGAAACAGAGAATGATAAGAGAGAAGGATAAATATTGTTCAGTAACCAACCTTGGGAACTGTTTGGGTGTGTGTCCCACCAGAATTGATCCCATCCACTTCAGAATCTGGAATGAGTATCGAGGGTTATATTCCAAGTCTTCCTCATGTGGATTGAGACCGGTCTTACTGGAGTCACGCTCATCCTGATGAAGTCTGTCAAAAAAATTGGTAGAACTTACGATGCTGTCTTTGTTTCTGTTTTATGCTAGGCACTCATCCTCCGCTAGGTTAGTGCAAGGAGCTTCATATGCATCAGTGATGGCATTTGCACATTGCTCAACAGAATTGTCTTTCCTCTCTACATTAGCTGCTAGACTTGAACTTGCACTGGTCAAATGTGCAAAGACTCGAATGTCCTTGCATCCATTGGAGCGTGTGATGGCTTGACCTGAGAAAAAAGAATCACTGTGAGATGAGCTTGCATCCGAATCCACATCTACTTCTCCAACTTTATATTCTGAACCAGAATCAGAGTCAATGTCAAATTCTTCATCCTCTTCAGATTCAGTATCAAAATCCTCATCACTATCATCTAATTCTTCTTCATCAACGGCCTCATCAGTGTCCTCAAATTTGTCACCTACTACATTGTCATCCACATCTTCTCTTCCATCTTAATCATCTGTCCCTTAGTCCTCATCTGTTCTTCTGTCCCCATCACACTCATCATGGACTGTTTCCATATCCTCATCTGTTTCCTCTGCCTCACTCTAGTTGTTTGTGTCCTTGTCCTGGTCCACCCTGTCAGTTTTCTTCTCGTCTTGCGTTGCCATGTCCACATTCCTTTCATCATCATTTAATCTTCCACTCTGAGTGATAGTCTTAGCATAATTGCCAAATTTATCTTCACCATTGGCACTTTCATCCTCATTTCCCACCAGTCCTTTCTCTATGTTGCTGTAACTGTAGGGAGCTCTTATGGGTTCATCAATATCCAACATGTATTGCTGATCTTTGAACCCTGTTTGAACTTCGGTCTGCATATTCCACCAATTTTGTGAGCATTTGTCAAGCTCCATGTCATGTCTCAAGACTTGTTCCACATTCTGTTTGTCTTCTTTTTGACAATTAGCATCATTCGCAGATGTGAAGCCCCGGTACTTCAAATTTGAGTCTGTAGAAGCTTTGAGAGGCAAACTTGCACTTTCTGCATACTGCTCCATGTTGGAGGCTGCAGCATAGTATTCTGCTTCCTCATATCTGTCAGAAGATACTTCATCTGTTGATGATGAGAATGGCTGATGGTTGAGGTCGGTGTTGCTAGTGTTCACATCTTCTATTACTTTGCCCACAAGCTCACCCACATCAAGGTTCTCGTGCTTTATTTCTTCAGTATGGGATGTGAAGAAAATGATAGAAAGATCCTGGGGAGGTGTGTGTTCAGAAAGCATCCAATGAGGAGGCGGAAGAAGTGTAGATGTCATATCACATGGAATAGAAGCTTCATTAGGTGTGAACCAGCCACCATGACAACCATTCTCAAAGTTAGTGCGAGAAACTCCTTCAGTTGACATTTTCCAGGCCGGGTTGTTGTGCACTACTTTTTGGGCACACTTTTTCTTTCTCCTCTCCTGGGCTAGACCACGCTCCCAGCAACCTTTGTCCTGGACTTCATTGGCATTGAACTTGGAGTAAGACTTCAGTGGATGATGTTCAGAAGAAATATCACCATGGACTGTGGAGTGGTGAGTATCAGCAGTAAACAAATAATCCCAACCGACACTCTCCAGGTCTTCCTGAGTTGCTTTGCCTGTTGAAGTCATTGAATGCATATCAAGATCTCCTGCATTGTCAGTGGTGCTCATAGTCTCTCTCCAAACTCATCTCTCGTGTTGGGTCTGGCTACGCGAGACTGCGTGGAGAAACGGGAAGTTAACCACAGTGAGACGGAATGGGATGTTACTTTAACAACTTTGCAAATCTGCTTTGTAGAATTTTTTTTTACCAACTACAGATATATAACAATTGAAAACTACACTCAAATGATGCATACCCTCATTTGGCTAGCCTCATGGTGTGCTATAGATCTCTAAGAGGACTATCATTAATTCAAAACAATAGCAAATTATGACCCTTCATAGCTATCTCTGTGCCCATTAGTGTACAGACAAATTAATCAGCTCAATCATCACTAACAGGGCTGTAGACACACATCAAGCTTACTAGAAAAACATAAGCAATAATTCGTATAAAAAAATTAGACTAATACAATGCCTGCTAATTTAGTCATGCTGTATAATTTAATTACTGTAGAATGTTAAATTGAATTTGCATATGATTTGCACTTAATATTTTATGCTCATGTAATGAGTTATTACTTGTGGAGTTCTATTTTGTATTTTATTTAAGTCAGCATGCATGAGAGGATTACAGCAGTGTGTTTGTCTGGGGTAGGAGGTCCCTTAAATCGAACACTTTTTTAAAATATTTCGAGCTAGTTTCCGAGTAAGTGCAGAGAAACTTTAGCTCCAAACAAGTGCAAGCTAGATGCAACGACCCTTACCTTTCGTGTACATTAGTTTACATCAAACAGTGTCAAGTGATCACTTGTAGTTCACGTATTTTCACTTAATTGCATGTGTCCTTGGTAGTTAGAAGTTGAAGTAATCCAAAGAAATCTTAGTTTGTGTAATAATGCAGCTGAAGGTTCGTATCCTGGGTGCTCTAGTTGGCACAGTAGGTTTGTTAGTATAAAAGAGTCTAAATACATCATTTATTATTTTTCCCTCTTTAACAATTCATCATAATATTACTGATAGCTACATCAACTGTTTAACAATTTCAATCCCCTTCATCTCCAATTCTGTCTTGTTAAAAAGGGGCTTGTGAAAGAAAGGAAAATTTTACAGTAAAACCTTCGAACTGAGCAATATTTGGGAACAGGGCCTTCAGCTTACAAATAAGAAGTTGTTTGCTTTGGGAGGTGATAAGTAATACATTTTCTATTGGAGTGGTGCAAGTGGAAAGATTAAATAGAGGTAGATTTGCTCATTATCAAAGGTTTCACTGTATAGCTATCATAAGCTCTGACCATATTGCATTAGCTATGGCTGATCTTGTGGTTTGTTGTTTTACCTCCCTCAATTCTTATTTGAAAATGTAATGTATTGGTTTCATGTTCTTCAAGACTCTGACTTGTGCAGATAAATGTGAACTTCATTAATTTCTAATGAGAGTCAGTGCATCCATCCACATATTGCTGGGTAACAATTTCTTCTCTATCTCATATAGTAATGCTTCCCTTATTTCCCTTTCCACCCTTTGACTCTTAAATACTTTAATTAGATTTCTGAACTTTTTACAATAACATTCTAGATACACACAATTATGTTAAAACTTCTATATTAGAAACATGAAAGTAAAGTGTATCATTAGCTAAGAAATCTTGTATTTGGAGATTTTCTACTAAACTGTACCAACCAAAATGACACTTGTTGTTAGTTTTTCTCAGATCTAGAGAAGAGGATTTATATGTAGCATTCTTTCCTCCCTGTTGGTTGATAAGTTCTATTATCAACTTCAACTTTGCCGGCCATTTTAAGTGTTTGTCAAACTCTCCAGGTATAGACCAAACACTAATTACAACATATGAAGTGCTATTAATGATCCAATTAGCATCCACTCCTATGCAGAACTTGTAGCCACACATGTGTGTGTACATAGCTGGACTCATCCAGCCATTACATTTGTTCTTTGCTTTTTCTAAGCTGAAATTCTTCATTTCAAATTTCCTACTCGGAACTATCATATTGAACAAGTCAGAAACCCGCTGTTGATTTTCTTGCAATGAAAATTTGAGTTCAGTAATTTCCTTATCTTTCTCTTCGAGTTTTTTCAATTGTTCCCCTAATGTATTCTCTTGTTGCTCTAACCTTTTCTCTTGTTCCTTAAGCACCCTCTCTTGTTCTTGTATTTTGTGCTCTTGCTTTTCCATTTTTCTTTGAAAATCATTTTTTATATTTACAACTAAAGAAGTTGTCAATGTGAGGTGTTTCTGGCTGTTCTGTCTGGTCTGTTCGTCCTGGTCCTCTCTAATGAACCGACCATCACATCCCACACTGCTGAACTTACACTCTACCTCTTCCAGACGACATATCTTCATGTGATCTTCCATCACTTCACGCTCACAACTCACCCCACACATATTAGGACACTGCAAGGGGACATACTTGCACTTTGGCAAGTGTGTGTCTACTACCTCCTCGTAGGTGGCTTTGAAGCCGCAGTGCTGGCAGACATAAGGTCTCTTAGTGCACTCTTGAATCACATGCTTGTCCACCTTGTTCTTGGGGACTGTCTGTAGGCAGTTGAGGGGACACTTGGTGTCCACATACTGGCAGTTGTCCAGGTGAGGGTCCAAGTGAGCGTCTAACTGGTCCAGTTGTCCAGACCAGTCACACCCCCTCTCCTTCATGATGCAGTGAACCTGGATATTGTTGATTCTCTTTTGGTTCTTGACATGTTGGAGAATACTAAATCCTTTCTCTCCACACACAGGACATGGTTGTCCTTGTTCGTGAGTGTCAGCTATACAGGTCTGACAGAAACTCTCTCCACAGCAGCTAGTCAGAGTCAGTCTCCTAGCCACTAGATTACACTTCTTACAGAGGAAGTCTTCTGATACTGAGTCTATAAACTCACACTTGTAGCCTTGGGAGGAAGCCATCTTGATAAACAACAGAAGTACCAATGATCACATGACTTATGACCCTACTATGTACCCACAAGATTATGAATATAGTTATGACTATCATCAAGAACCATATAAGGGCATGGACACTACTCTATGCTTATGATAAGACATGAGATCAGTATTTATATGTGACCAGCCTTTTTAATATTTGTCCATTGTGAGATGATGAAGTGAAATATAAAATGTACGTGAGGCCATAGGGTTAGGGTCAGGACCAAGTATACATAGTGTAGTTGAACCCAAGTTTGTCTAGGTGATGTCCCAGTCTCAACAGATACGCTGCCAGCAGAATTAGAGTTAATCTAAGTTAATTGGTAAAGGATCCTCTTATCTACTACTTCAACTAACTCTGAGATTATTCACAGAGTTGTTAAATATAATGTTACAGATTGATGTGCAAGTATGATGTGACAGAGGCTCATCACATGTGGATGATTGGGCCTTTTAAAAGTAGTTCACACCCATACATACTAGTTACCATTTACTCCCTTATGGTTTTCCCTACCAGGCTGGGTTTTTGACATATTTCTTTATAGTCCAGCAGCCAAATCGACTTTTTACCAATAACCTTGTTTTAGGGTCAATAGTAGTTTTTTTTTGTGGATTATGCTTCCTAAGACCTTCAAATTGAAGAAACCTTTACTGGACCTGTGTCAGCATTTAGCAATTTTTGTAACTGTGATCTTTAATGAAACCGTTTGATGGTATTGAATGTACCAATTTACATCTTTTTAAACCCCCTTTTTTGTCTAAATGTTCACTTTATGACCACTAGTATGAACATGCTGTAGTTTCTGATCATGTGTGTAGCTTTTACCACACCCCTTTAATTGATTCTCAACTAGTAAGGAATGGTCAGTGTGTTTTTCAAGGCTGAGCTGGTAAGTTGAATAATGTTGTGTAGCCTGCTAGCTATTTATCATAGCTTAGGTGGGAGTGTAGGAGGCAGTAGTAGTGTAGGCTCAAAAGTT
>WLWI01004704.1_pt1 | contig 11494 bp, 10 predicted proteins | sample 6701501 | NCBI WGS metagenome assembly WLWI01 (sample SAMN12718690, study PRJNA515312) | sponge metagenome | isolation source: marine sponge | host: Mycale hentscheli | place: New Zealand: South Island, Marlborough, Capsize Point | collected 2014-11-01
TGATGCTAACTGAGAATGGAAAGGGTTACACTGTGCACTACAGTTAGATGTAATTTCTGTCCTATTATTCTGTAAAAAGAGTCTGCTCGCTCGCCATGCATTTGCGCTATTCGAGCGCACCACTAGTTTATATATATGTTTGGACATATGTAGGTCGACCTTCTCATATTATTGTGTTAGCTCGGTGGTCAACCCTGTCCCAAGCTTCACTGAACAGAATCCTCTGGTTATCGATCATTACCTGTAAAATTGAATTGGTTACCGCTTTGAATTCTACTGTGGGTGCAGTTAGAACTAAAAAACTTGCTGTAGTTCCATTTCTATTCGAGTTAGTGGGTGTGGTAAGTTATTTTGTCATAGTTATAAGCCCTACGCAACAGTATTTACTTGAAAATTCATCGTCCACTATACTAACCAGGAAGGTAAGCCTTGTGTAGGTATGTTCAATTGTGTGAAAGTATTGTGCGTTACAACTACTACTTAGCTAATGAATATCACAAAGAAAACATTTAAATAGTGTGACTTGTCTTTTGTTGCTTTTTTTTTTTTCAGTTCAAACAGTTGCGGGGAGTGGTTACTATGGCATTGAAACTCCTTTACTGTATATATGTAATTAAAAAACTCGACTTTATTTTTAGTAACTTGAGTGTTTCGAGTTAAAATCAATAGTTTAACCCTTTAACCGTTGTGGCCACATAATGTGGTCACGGAAATCGATCATTTTAAAAAATCATAAAAAATACAATATCAAAGCTATGCGCGATATACGGTAATCGAAAGACTGCTCGTTCCTATTATTCAGTTAAAAATAGCAACAAGCTTATTTGCGGTGGACCCCTTAACGATTTTTTGGACCTTTCGATCAGAAGCTTATGGCTTCTTGTTTTACAACCTTCGGGGCTACTGAGCTTCTGGAGTGTAGGGCACAAACCAGATTATGCGTCCAGGTGTGAACCAGGTAGATTGCCACCAGAGTTCTAGGTGTAGTGAGAATCTCCACAGTTAAGTGATCTTAACTAGTTAAAGTTTAGTTCAGAATTCACGGCTGGTCTGGAGATCTTACAATAACCAGATGACTATAGAACTGAAACAAAAATGGCAATACACGTACATATATATAAGTGAGACGAGCGTGCTCGTGGCAGACATGTCAAAGTGTCCACGTATACAAAAATGACCTAACTATAATAATTCCAAAAATAAACAGTAAACAGTTCGTATGCGCGCACACACACACACACACACACACAATGTCTTTATTGTCTCTTCTGTTCTTGGTTTTTCTCTTGTCCTCTCTTTGCTTCCTTCCTTTCTTCCTCATGTCGGAGGGCTGACCCCACATCTCCCCCGCCTAAGATTTCACCCGCAGTTGATGAAGAAGAAATCTGATCACCCAAGGAAGCCTCCGACAAGTCCTCATCCCAATCCTGACGGCTGAGACCATCCGCATTCCTGTTGACTCATCCTGGTCGATAACGAATACCTATATCTCTGTCCTGGAGCAATGACGAAGTCGTCTATTCAGGTGCTTGCTTGACAGGAGAGCCGTACACGGTCTGTGATCTGTGTACACGATCACTGGAGTACCATACAAATAGAAGTCAAAGTGGAGATTGGCGGACACGATTGCTAGTGTCTCCACTCTATACAGTGTAAGAATGTTCAGCACCACGGAGCTGGTGGCTAAAGAACGCAACTGGGAATTCCTGTTCATCTCTTATCACATGAAGGCAACCACGGAGTCCACCATCAGAAGTGCCTGTATAATATAACACAACAACATCACATGCACAAGGAACATGTAACACTGCACGACTACACAAAGACTCACGTAACAGCTTGAAAGCTGCGTCCATCTCCGTTGTCCATCTGACCATCTGTGGAGCAGAGAGAGAGATTGCCAGAGTTAAAGCAGAGGAGAGTGATACAAAGTTCTTAACAACAGCCCTATAGTAGCCCACTGAGCCAAGAAAGGACCTCAACTGTCTCTTAGTAATGGGCCTACCATATTTAGCCATCGATGTCACCCTCATTTCTGGTACAGCCAGCATGCCACCACCAACCTAGTGTCCCAAATATAACACGTATTTCTTGCCAAACTCACATTTAGATCTCTAAAGTGTGAGCCCTACTTCTCCAAGCCGCCTAATAACCCTAATTAAATCTGCTAAGTGCTCTAACCAGCTATCACTATACACAATCACGCCATCAATACAGTTGGAACACACATCAGACTTGGGTTGGAGTACTTCTTCATACTCGTCCACGTCTCACCCAGACCTGGCCAAGTAAACCGGGTATTGATCAAATCACTTACTTTCTTACTACCCAAGTGACTTGCCTTATCATGGGCTAAACTCACAACATTTGTCAGCTGACCTTAGGCAATACAAGCCTCTCACGTGCTCCCTCGGAAGCATCTACTACTCTGTGAAATAGTAACCCATCTTTCCATGTATAACCCATCTTTCCTACGTCTGCCAATTTCTTACAATGTTTTAGTGTGTCGTCGTCAGCAATTTCAGCCTTCAGCTTAGTGACATCATCACTATCTACTAAACTACGACAACCTAAACCCACATCTTCCTCTGCCAAGTCCGAAGTATCCATCGAAGAATCCAAGCTCTCTACCTCAGCCAAGCCGAAGAATCCACCTCATCAGCCTCATCACCTACTGCACTGTTATCACTGCTAGGCACAAAACTGTGTACCAAGGGAATGTTTACACGGATATCATCACATTCTGGGACTACCACATCTAAAGACACAGACCTAATACTATCCTGATCTGCTATGTTTCGTAGGTCAGAAACACAGTCTTGTTTATGGGACATAGCTCTGGTGACCGCAAAAACAGTTGCGTCACCTTTTATTGACACCCCTGAAGTGTCAACAGGAATCTCACCAATACCATCCTCTTTCTCACAAACGTCTAACAACAGCTTCTCTGCTGACTGTGCACCCATCGGAACCGAATAAAGAACCTTGTCACAAAGCATACTTGCAGAGTTACAGCAACAGTCTTCATGCATTTTCCCCCCCAAGAACACACATTTCCACTCTGACTAGGTTAGTTGGTACAGGGAGACCAGTTGCACCTCGCACACACACACTGTCAGGCAACAATTGGGACTCATACATTAAACTCCCTGGGACAATAGTAATGTCTGCTCTTGTATCAACCACACACTCAGCATCTATTTCATTCACTTCCCCAGATATAGTGGGGACGTCAGTTAGTGTCAACTCAGTTGCACTTGTTTGGCTTCTCACCAGATCTTATGCCCAGGTTCTTTGTGGTTCTACCAGGAGCAATGCTACTACTAGAGGAGCCATTACTGTTTGAAACATTCTCATTGCGCTTTGGGAAATCAGGGGACTTGTGACCTGGGGTATTGCAAGTGTTCACACTATCTTCCTATTATAGTCATCCAATGTGGTCTTACAGTCGTAGCTTTTATGACCACAACCTTGGCATCTAAAGCAACGCAAATAAAAACTTGGGTCTGTCATCCCTCCTCACATCAAGGCTGTTCTTTAGGTCTAATGTTAGCTGATTTTAAGGTTGTAGCAAGCTCATAAAGGTCAGAGTACGTCTTAATAGGGCGACTGTCAATGAGCTCTTGTTCTGCAATAGGCAAGCCAATTCTAAACAGTGCAACCATTAGGGACAGCACCACATCATTTACAGTTTTACACCTAGAATAAACCTATTAAAGATAAACCTATTAAAGACTCCAAACATTTACATCTCTCAACTCTGTTCAAAGACTTTGACTCCTCCCACTCCACTGGGGTCTAATACACCCAGTACCAGCACTCTTTTCAACTAGTCCAGCCATATTATTAACCATCCTGATCAACTGGGGTTGATGAACCAACACACCGCCCATAGCCCCACCCTCATGCCAACACCACTCTCAGTGGGCAAAGGGCAACTCTCCCTAAGTCTACTACTACCTTCAGTATATAACATCACTTAAAGCATCTCTCTCTTCCATAGTTCCCTCTCTTATACTATTCGGGGTACAGTCACGCTCTACAACTGCTTCCTCACTAATTCTGACTCCAGTCCAATAAAGTCAGACGAGGCAAAGTACGAGAAGTTGGTTACTTTCTTGCAGGCTCTTGGCAATCTCTCCCTCAACGACATCCATGAATAGCCGACAGAGAAAAGGAGAAAGACAAAAACGACACAACACAAGGCAGTTCTTTTGATGATGGAAAGTGTCGACAGGAACACCGCACCGGTCGTCGGGGTAGTTGACAAGCACTGCTGCCACCAATTGTAGGGCACGAACCAGATTATGCGTCCAGGTCTGAACCAGGTAGACTGCCACCAGAGTTCTAGGTGTATTGAGAATCTCCACAGTTAAGTGATCTTAACTAGTTAAAGTTTAGTTCAGTTCACGGCTGGTCTGGAGACCTTACAATAACTAGATGACTATAGAACTGAAACAAAAATGGCGATACATGTGTATATATAGGTGAGACGAGCGTGCTCGTGGCAGACATGTCAAAGTGTCCACGTATACAAAAATGACCTAACTATAATAATTCCAAAAATAAACAGTAAACAGTTCGCATGCGCGCACACACACACACAATGTCTTTATTGTCTCTTCTTTTCTTGGTTTTTCTCTTGTCCTCTCTTTGCTTCCTTCCTTTTTCCTCATGTCGGAGGGCTGACCCCACATGGAGAATGGTGATTTTAGCCGTTTTAGGGAAGAACGAAGTAAGGACAGATAGTTAGCTACCCGTGCAGCCGTTTTCGTTAGGGTTAGAGCTGTAGAAAGTGCTGGTGAAGCCTCAGGGAAGCCTGCATAATCAAGCAGTACTAAGTCCAGTAGGAATGGAAGTCTACCACCTACAGGTATTAGTAGGAAGGGGTGATGAAGCTGTAGTAGTAGAAAATGTGCTAGGAGCATGAGAGCAGCAAGCAAGAGAAGGTTTGATCCAGTTTATTGGAAGTTACTGTCATACTGTTCTTTGTTGAAACCACCGGTGTATACATTTGAATTTTGTTATTGTATACATTAAAATACTTTATTCACATAAAATATATTTATATGATTGGAAAAGAAAAGAGAATATATTGTTTTTTATGAAAATTGTTTAAAAAAATTCAAACGAAGGAAAAACCACATGTAAAACCTTGGTACTTAGTTGCTAGGAAACCAAAACCACATTATGATGTTCATTAGGTTCAGAGCTTTCTGTTGACTTATAGTTGTATGGGAGTTCATGAAAATAATATCAAGATATATTACAATTAGTGATGCTAATTTATCAGTTCAAAATTCCTGGAAAATAAATAAACGGTGAAAGGGTTGACAAGAGTGAGTTGTAGGCTCGCTCGCCATTTGTGCACAAGCACATCACTAGTTTAAATCTATATAGTAGACTCAGTTATCCAAAACATATTGGGACCAAGATGTGTTCGGATATCTGAAATGTTCAGATAATAGAAAGTGCGTTATAAAAAGCACTAACGAAGGGGCGTGGTCAAACAATTTTTCATGTCTGCATGTGCTACTATTAGATTTTTGATGTTCAGATTACTGAGGTGTTTGAATAACTTACGTTCATAAGACTGGCATCACTGTATGTGTTGAAGTTAAGAGGATTAATTGAATGTTTTGCATACGATGGTTAGAACATTTCGACTCTGAGACCTTCTTGGGCTAGAGGTTTCAATATATTAGAAACTTTCCTCACGGTATTACTGTTAGCTGGTATTGTCCTCCATTTGCAGCCAGACTTGATGGCCTCTCAAGAGAACCTGATGAAGAAGATACGAATTTTGGCATTAATGGAGGTAAGTAGGTGTAGCTTGAAATAGTGAGGTTTAGTGGAACCAACGTATACTAAACATTTCTTATTCCAAAGTAGTAATGTATTTGTAAGTAGTGTAGTCTTGGTGTATTAATTGTGAATTAAAGTAATTGGCAGTGATAATTGTGTTGTAGTATTTTCTGTTGGGTGAGAGCCACTCTTTCAGTGGGTGTGACATGCAGAGAGAGAGAGAGAGAGAACTCTTCATTATCATTACATATCACCACTTTGATTGGACTTGTGTGTGTGTGTGTTTGTGTGTGTGTGTGTGTGTGTAGCTGGTATTCAACAGACAGGCTCATGACAGAATCATTGCATTTTCTACTATTAGTGAAGCTACCCAGATTCCCCTCAGTGAGGTAAGTTATTTTGCAACAACTCTTTTCTGATGACTTGAAGTCTATTAGTCCCCCGGTGTGCGTGCATGAGAGGGTTATAGTACACATGTGTCTATCATTCTGTCATTCAACTTTGAAGATGGGGTTTTCCAGAGCATTGAAGTGGCTTCAGATATTGTACTGGATAATGTAAATCCCTTTCATGAGCCAGAATTGTTTTGTTGCAACTTAGTTTTCCAGATACAGCTAGTTCAGTATTGAGTGTAAGATTGCAATGGGTAACGCCCCCTTATCATCCTGTGGTTATCTTGTGAGTAAATCAATTCTTAATAATAGGACATTTTTCTCTTTTTAACAGCATAACTTAACCCGACGTTTCGACTTCTTGCCAAAGTCCTCTTCAGGGGTCATCGAAACGTCAGGTTAAGTTATAATTAAAAATATTGGCTGTTAAAGAGAGAAAAACGAGCGAGACACTTCCGGGGGTAACACAATTGAAAATCGGGGATGTTTGTTTGTTTGTATATATGTTTGGACATACGTATGCTATTTTGTACTTTGACCCTCTCGTACTTTCAAGTTAGCTCAGTGTTCGACCCCGTCCCAAACGTCACTAAACAGTATCCTCTGGTTTATTGATCATTACCCATATCTTAAACTCAAAAACTTACTGGAATTCCATCTATTCGAGTTAGTGGCAGTGGTAAGTTGATAGCTATTAGTCATAAGCCCTATGCAGCAACAGTATTTACTTGAAAATTCATTGCCCACTAGACTTCAAGGTAAGTCTAGAGTAAGTATGTTCAGTTATGTATCGTGCGTTACAACTATTACACAAAGAAAAAGTTTAAAGAACGTGACTTGTTGTTGTTTTTTTGTTGCTTTTTTTTCTTTTCTTTTTTCCAAACAGTTGCGGGGAGTGGCTACTATGGCGTTGAATGCCTTTACCGTATAATACGTAATTTAAAAACTCGACTTTTTTTAGTAGCTTGAATGTTAGAAGTGAAAACCAATCGTTTAACAATGATGTAGTTTTAGGCTCACTCGCCATTTGTGCTCAAGCACACCACTAGTTAGAATTATTTCAGCCGAGAATGACTGAATCATTGAAATAAATTCTTGCCGTTCACCGTTGTTGTGTGCAGACCACATTTTGCTGAAAGTTTACTGCATGCTGAAGATGGTGTTTATTATTTCCTTGCATGTTTAGCTTCTCACATGGAGACAACATTTACATCTATCGGTTTATTGCACACTATTATTTTTCTATTGAGAATTTGGCAACTCCATAGAAATTGTTGCTGTCTGAGAAATGATTTTGTAATAGCTAGCTAGTATATATTAGCACTGAGGGGTTGGTAGGTAAGGTACTGAAGTTTAGATTACATTATTTCCTTTCTCCTAGATTTATAAATGTACACTTCTTGTTTTATATTGGTGTGTAAGTAATGCTATATATATACAGTTGTTTTGGAACATTTTTAGGTGGAACATTTAACAATGAAGACTTTAGCAACTGGACTAGTAAAAGGTAGGTAAAATTTTATTTATTTTCTAGAATGCATTATCACCTTTACAAAGCAGTTAATTGTATGACAATCCCTGTTGTGTAAAATGTATATAAACCAGCAACCATAAGTCACACCTTACCATCTCCTGTTATTTTAATCCTGTATTATTTTCCTCATAAGCGTGACTTTGTCAATAAATCCTTCAACGGAATAGCTACAGTAGCTCCGAGCTTTGTATGGCATTGACATGCTTTTGAAGGAGCACAACAGAATATTTTTTTAAACATTTTTTAATGGTAATTTAATGAACCATTGGTTGGTATGTATGTTGGTCCCTATTAGTTGCTGGGTACCACAAAGCTGTGGTGATACTTGCTAGACTCTCTATCATAATAAAATCAAAGTTGGTGTCACATAGCAACACCAAAATCCTTGTGCATGAAAGTAATGGATCCAGAATCTATTCTTGTGTACTGCTCAGGAATGGATGATCAGCTATTGTTCAAACTTTTCCAAGGCTTAGGGCCACAAGTCAACCCTATAACGATGAGATGTTTTTTATGTACGGAATTTTAAGAAATTTTAAGAAATAAGAAATAAAATAACACTGTGTGTGTGTGTGTGTGTGTGCGTGTGCGTGCGTGCGTGTTGGGGGAGGGAGGGGGGAGAGAGGCTTAACACACCCTTGCAGCCATGGCCTATTCCTCGGTTTTTTCACGGCCAAAGAGTGTGACGGAACCTTAATCATAGAATGTGACATGACATCTTGAAGTTTCCGTCCTTAGTTGTACCTGCAATATTTCTTTTTCGGTTTTATCTTCAGAAATTCTACATATCTCGATAATCTCAAGAAAATACCAATTCTATCAAAGTACCTAAGTTGATTCAACTCCATTGTTCCAGGCACCCCACCTACATCCTTCTCTTTGTAAGAAACTTCTATGATGTTCAATCTTTCACAGGCTGAAACCAAGTGGGACACTGCACTTATATACTGGCTGACTTGTAGTGGAAATGTGACCAATTGGCTGATCAGTAAAGGATTGTCTATGTAGACTAGACTGTAGATCAGAGAGGAGTAAGACTGAGCAATCTCTTTCTTCCTGATCGCAGTTAGATGAATGTCGGGTATGCAGTTGGGTTGAGAAAATCAATTGCCTATAAATATTGCCTGTCCAGGCAAGTTGTGCAGGGTGCTCAAACTTCGTGAGAAAACGATGAGAAGCTAGACTGCAACAACACAAAATCAAGAAGTCTTTATGCCCATGCAAGCGTTTATACATCCACCCTAGAATTTTACACATACTTGCTACACACACACTTGCTACACACACACTTGCTACACACATACTTGCTACACACATACTTGCTACACACACACTTGCTATACACACACTTGCTACACACATACTTGCTACACACACACTTGCTACACACATACTTGCTACACACATACTTGCTACACACACACTTGCTACACACACACTTGCTACACACATACTTGCTACACACATACTTGCTACACACATACTTGCTACACACACACTTGCTACACACACACTTGCTACACACACACACTTGCTACACACATACTTGCTACACACATACTTGCTACACACATACTTGCTACACACATACTTGCTACACACACACTTGCTACACACATACTTGCTACACACATACTTGCTACACACATACTTGCTACCTTTCTGCAGTCATTTAGCACGTGTGTAATACATGTGCTACAAAGTTATCCGCGGTGGGATTAACCTCTCAATCAGGTCCGGGGGTTCTAGGCCTGTCAAAGCAACACAAACGCCTGGTACAACTTCAACAGTTTTCAAAGAAGCAGGAGACAAGCTCACCACAACCTCATCAGAGCCTGTAGTGTGTGTGTGATACAAAGCCTCGAACTTACAATATGCCCACATCACTCTGGTATATGGGGCTATTTGCATGTTTGCAGGAATATTTGTACACTCTTAGCTCAAATTCAGAAGCTTAAAGCTTATCTTGTGCAATGCATTAATTATAATTTTGAGCTCAGTGATACATTTGGATGGGTGTGTGTGACTAATGAATATAATTATAGCTAGTATGGTAGGCAAAGGGTCAACAAGACCACAAATTTTAAAACCAATGTAGGAACAGTACACAATGAAGCACCAAAGGTGTGGACCCTTAGCGCTATTAAACACTACCTAGTTATTGCAATATAGTTTGCTTTATGCTCAGGGAAGTTAAAGGAGTTGAAAGAAGTGTGACGTTTCGCGTTGAAAATGTATACCGGTGAGTGTTTCTGGCTAGTTTAGCTTCTTAGACAGCGTTTCCATGTACCATTTTCATTGTTAGAGCTATATTGATGTCTCATTAAATAGCTAACAGATTGCTTGTTCTTTTGAAAGATTACACTGCTGGCTGCAGAAATAGTTTGCTCACGCGATTATGACGTGATGCTAGGAGGCGTTACCCGTAAAAGCTGGTACCTACGCGGAGCTGAAAGCTTCAAGTTTTCTCAACAATTAGCCCGAAATTCATAAAAGTAGCACAATAAAATGTCCTAAATCTTCGTCCTGAGTTACCTAAATCAACGGTTAATTGTCAGTATTCTCCCAAATCAGGGCATGACAGACAAACAGACAGAATGTGACTACTATAACCCTCTCGCGCATGCGCGTTGATGCTTTCGTTTTGTATGGATGTTGCAAGCAAGAAAATGAACTTTACCACAAAATGCTACATATGTGCAAATGACAGTATACATGCGTTGTCTGGTTGGTATGCTACTCATATACATGCCTCTCTCTCTCTCACGAGGAGTTACACATTAGTGCATGTAATCTGCATTAGTGTGGCATGTACCAGTTTTATTGTAAATGGCTTATCAGTGAACAAGCAATGCTCATTAGTCACTCGTCTGCCTTGCATAACTTTCTTTTGGTATTGGTAGTAATATTGTATTGTTATCATCATTGAATGTAGCACAAAATATCACACGTAAAGATTGAAGAATTATAGTTGCTGTTGATACAATCTAACCCAGTATTAAATTATAGTTGCGAGTAGAGGATATATTATATAGTGTAGTAATAATTTCTATATTGTAGGTTAGCCACATACTGATGTCTCATGCAGTGCTATAGGATATAGTGCTGTAGATTTATTCAAACTTGGGAGGCAATGATGTTATATTAGATCTTCATAGATACTCAGTAATATAGTATTGTAGGACTGGAAATTAATGTACTAAAACATACTTGTAATTTAAGTTTGTTTGTGTAGGCACTATAGATGAGGTGAATCAGGAGGTGACACTTCCATGGGTGCAGCCTCGTGTATTGGATCTAGCCCAGGTATGTATGTTCTAAGAAGTAGTCTGAGGTTTGTGTAAGTAATTTAGGCTGTTTAACTGAGTGCTTTAGGACATTATCTGACCAGCTAAGCAGCTTGTGATATACTGGGAATAATGACACTAACAGCAGTGTATGTTTAGTGAGAGACAAGAGAGTTCTATTACTCTACTCCTCTCTCTCATGTTAAAGGCACCACTTCCTAGCTTTATAACACACATGTATATAAAAAAAAATTCAATTAACTTTTTTTTCCCCCTCCTCCTCGTTGGGATCTCCCCTTTTTTTTTCTCTTCTATGTCTAATCATGACTGCATTTGGTCATCTTTCTAAAATATTTCCCAACAATGCCCCATAGTTTACAGTATTGCTAATCCCAATGGTCCTCTCTCTATGAGCTTCAGTTTATAAACTTGGAACCAATGGTTGAATAGGAACACCATGGGGCAGTGTGCTCGTA
>WLWI01004705.1_pt1 | contig 11494 bp, 9 predicted proteins | sample 6701501 | NCBI WGS metagenome assembly WLWI01 (sample SAMN12718690, study PRJNA515312) | sponge metagenome | isolation source: marine sponge | host: Mycale hentscheli | place: New Zealand: South Island, Marlborough, Capsize Point | collected 2014-11-01
CATTCAATTACATACTCACTTGTAATGTGAATATTCCATCAACATTAATGATAGTATCATATTCATGGATGGAGGGAAATACTCTATTGACAGGACAGAATACTAATCAGTTAGACTTGAGTCCACTACAATTATCTCACAATACAACACAGTATACTTGTCACTATAGTGTTACTTCTCCATATCTAGTGAGTCCTGTTATGGGAATGAGTCCTTCCCATGAAATACTAATAATAGGTAAGAATTGGAACCAATTGCTCAATACTATGTTGTAATTTTTTGGACAATATGATGATATTATAATGGAATACGTCCTGTGATAAAAAATTGAAATAAGAGCATAGATATATTCATCTTAGTTTAAAAAAAAAATATGGCTACCAAAATTCTTACCTTTAATGTCAGTCTGCCCAAACTTTTATAATAAGAGATTCTGAAGCTCAAAATTTAGTAACTAGAAATTCAAGAAGCCTTACACAGTATAGAACACCATGCCAGCTCTGTGTCTGTGAAATTTGTATCTTCAGTAAATGACAAGTCTATTTTTTTCAGATTTGACTTTATAGATTACAGTTGTTGTTGTTAACCCTCAGCACTCATGTGTGAGACGGTTATAGTAGCAAACCTGTCTGTTTTTCTCTTTGTCTGATTTTTGAGATTACTTACAATTAAGCATTGAATTAGGTATGAACTTACTCGGGACAAAGACTTAGGACCTTTCTTTATGCTACTTTTTTAATTTCGGGCTAATTGTTGAGAAAATGCGAAGCTTTCAGCTCTGTATAGGTACCAGCTTTCATGGGTAATGCCCCTTAGCGTCACGTCATAATCACATATGCAAATGATTTATTGCAGCCAGCTGTGTAGTTTGCTTTATGTTCAGGGAAGTTATCAGAGTTGAAAGAAGTGAAGATTAGTATCACTTTGCACAAATTGTTATTTCTTTCTGAATGTCTTTACAGAAAATATAAATAAATATGAATAACTTATAATTATCATGTTACCACACTGATTGATAGCAGCTGGTGAATATTATGTTCAAAGAGAAATATCAATCTAATTCAAAACTGACTTGTTTTAATGAGGATATGGAAAGGCAGGCTCACTGGTTCTGTAGGTACCACAAAAATAATAGAAAAAATTAATCAAATAAGTCTATTTAGCTAATAACCTGCATAGAACATACTGTTCAGCTCAGAAATAGATTAACGCTGGAAAGCACAATGGCCGACTCCTCCACCTGAAGGAAATTTTTTATTCTAAAGCTTTATAGCTAAATATTTCTACCTCCCACTTCCCTGCCTTAAGAGCTGATCTTATTATTTCTTTATGCTATACATTTGTTTGAAATATAATTTGAAACTACATTACATTACATGTAAATAGCACTTAGTGGTTAGGACAATTATGTCCTCAATTCTTTTAAAACATATTATAATAATCAACTGAGGTAAATACTTCAATCTTATTTGTACAGTTACAGTCACCTCTGTCACTATAACTCCACCCAACCCTAGTGGAGTAGCTGGTGTGGATGATGTTACTCTCACATGTACTGGAACTCTATCAGGACCTGCTATAGCTAGAGTTGAATGGACAGGACAAATGACGCATACTCCACCACTGGCTACAGCTCCTTCTACTACAGTCGTGGATTCATTAACACTAACTCGAGTTAGACAGTCATATGCCGGAACTTATATATGTACTACAACTATTGGAGCATCTAGTATGAGTAGGTCTGTATCATTAACAGTGCCAGGTGAGTTTGTTATGTTTATTTGTGAGATTTATTTCATGCTGCTATACAAATTTAGCTCCAGCTATAACTATCTCTATAATGGAGAGCCAGTCACCAGTTGCTCTTCGTGACTACATACTCATATGTGCAGCAAAACCTCCTTCTTCTTTGGAAGTGACTTCACTATCATATCAGTGGAGAAGAAATGGACAAGCTGTATCAAATCAGAATAATACACAATTGAACTTGAGTCCTCTGCCACTGAGTGAAGATGGTGCACAATATACTTGTCAGTACACAGCCTCTTCAGTATATGTCAACAATGTGGATGTTACCAGTCCTCCACATACAATAGCACTTACATGTAAGGAGTAGTAGTAGTAGTAGTAGTAGTAGTAGTAGTAGTAGTAGTTTCTTACTTCAGTCAGCATGGATCATTGTCAACTGACTATACACTGCACTTTATGATTGTATATAATAATTTGTTAATAATTTCCATCAAAGTTGAAAGCACCTCAATATACCTATTTTTTTTAAATATGTAATTTCTAGGCAAAACTTTGACATACCTATAATTGTTATTTCTTTAGTTGCATTATTAAGCAGTCCTCCTACAAACATACAAGGAACAGTTCAACAAACGTCAGTGATGCTCACATGGACACAGCCAGATATTGATGCAGTGCAAAATTACATCATCAGTTACTCTAGAACTGCAGGATGCTCTGATGTTCCAAGTGGAAGCAAAACAATCTCAGGATCCATGAGGATGTATACTCTATCTGGTTTGCAACAAAACATAACATATAACATCACTATAACAGCAATGAATACTAGAAATAGATTATCAACTACAGAATCCTTCACTACTCTAACAGCCAGTAAACTATATATTATATATAATATAATTTATATTAAATGCTTTAATTAGAACTGAATACACCCGTACAATTAAAAATAAAAATATGCTTTAATATTCTAACTAATAAACTGCCTCTGTCTTAAATGTATTTGTAGTGCCAAATGGCACAGTTCAGGGAATATCATCTCCAGATAGAAACTTCACTAGTATTACTATTTCATGGCAGACTGTGGATTGTCTACAACAAAATTCTCCAATTACAAGCTACAAAATTCGTTATACTGAAACTTCTATTACTACAGGACCACTAACAACTACTAACACATCATTTGTAGCTACTTCATTATTCCCTGGCACTTCCTACACATTTCAAATAGCAGCTGTTAATAAAGATGGTGATGGGCCATATCAACAGTTCATAGCAGAACCACCTACTGGTATGATAATTTTGCAATCATTTAATTTAATAATCAATTCTTTCCTTGCCTTAGGTATTCTATTACTAAAAGGTCAATATTATCCCAACAACAGTGTTATAGATATCAATGACATTGGAGAAGATAGTGAAGCACTGTACTGCTTCACTGAAGAGTCTCAATGCTGTAGGAGTCAAGACAATTTTCTACCAGGCATTAGAGATTGGTACTTTCCTAATGGAAGTAGAATGATGAGTAGAATGAACAATACTATATCTAAAACTAGAGGACCTCGATCAGTCATACTGCATCGTGACAATGTACTTGCACCAACTGGAATATATAGATGTCAAATACTTGATGAGAATACTTATGTAGGAGTCTATTCTATCAATGAAGGTAGTAAATGTTATAATAAGCAAATTATATGGCCCTATATTTCTATTTAAGACGGACATAAGTTTAATACATATTTACTCAAGCTTGAGCTTAGTGATATTTTTTTCCTTGTAAAAAAGTTTGGAAGAAAGGTTATATAAATATTGCCGTAAAACTTTTAAAATGTTTTTGTTGCACCTTAATTCTTAGTAATAACTATTATATTAGAGTAAACATTCAATTTTATTCACCATGCCATTCAAGTTACAGTAGTCCTATTTTTATAATATATAAAAGTAAAGATGGGATGTTACTTGAATCAAAATTTGCAATAATGCAGTAATGTAGCTCTAACAATAGCTACATAATAAATAATTGTTTCAGTGTTTATTCATTGTTAATCTTTCAGGATTGCTTAACATTCAGTCTCTATCATTATGACACTACAACTGGTGTTGTGACTTGTACATCGACTGGAGGTCCTGTTACTGCTCTAACTTGGAACAGAAGTGGAGGATCTTACTCACAGAGTAAAATAATAGTGGATACTGTCAGTGCCACTTACCACAACCTTCTATACATATCTGGTAATACACTATCAGATTACACTGGAATCTTTAATTGCACTGTTAGTAATAGCAGAGGCAGTGCATCTAGGTCTACTGACAATTATAAGTGTAAGCTCAGTTTTCTAAATTAACACACATATTGAAGTTTGTTGTTTATATTCAAAGTTATAGGACTGTCTGGAAATGAGAATACATATGATACTAAATCTATAGCAAGTGTGATATGTTTCACTAACTTCACTGTTGTCACCTTGCAATGGCTAAATATGTCAGCCAATTTTTCTTTTACAACAAACCAGATAAAAGACAATGAGTTAAGTCTAACTTTAGAGGATCCCATTTCTCAAGAGACTCATGGAACCATGTTCATTTGTGAAATAGTTAATCAATTGCCATTTGGGAAAAACCAGACAAGTACAATAGAATTTGTTATCAGAACTTCAGAAGAATGTAAGATATTATTTGACAAACTTAAGTGATATCATCATATTTACTGAAAATGATTTGTGTAGTATCAGGTCCTGTATCTACGCTTATTATACTGCCTACCACTGATACAAGCATACATATAACTTGGAGTCTTCCTAAAGCACCAAATGGAATAATAACTGCCTATAGCTTGACTTTGTTAGATCTCAAGAATAACAATGTCTTATAATATGGAAACCATAATGGAAACTGCATTCTCTCAACCTGGACTAGGTATGATAAATAAAAAATAAAAAAATTCTATGTACATGTACAATATATTTCTATAGATTCTGGAGTTCCATACCAAATCAGTATATCAGCAATAAACAGCAAAGGTTCAGGGATATCAACAGTGGAGACATTTTTTACTGAAGAATTAAGTGAGTTATTAATATTAAAGTACTGAGTAGCATTCTTGCATATTCATTGACATTTGTCAGGACCTCAAGTTTCTCCAACCTTGACTGACATTCAACGAAAATCACCAACAACTATATCACTATGTTGGACAGAACTTACTCTAATTGAAGCACGAGGCTTTGTTAGTAATTACACCATTAGATATTATATAAATTCTGTAAGTAGAAAGAGACAGCTGCCTAATGCCATGTCCAAAACAGTGGATGGTAATGTAACTACTGCAACAATAGAAGGTTTAGATGAGACATCATCATATTCAGTACAAATATCAGCAAACAATGGAGCTGGTAATGGAGTATTCAGTACACCAGTGCCTGTTCCAAGTATGTGTGCAGTAAAGATAAAAAATGCATTATTTACGGAATAGCTAAATATTATATTTTAATAGTGTACTTATTGCCTTATGAAAATAATGTGAATTTATATTAACAGCTACAGATTCTACTGCTGGAATTAACACTACTATAATGGTCATTGTTGGGGCAACTGTTTTATCAGCTGTGGTAGCTGAAGTTATTGGTGTGGTCCTCTTATTTATAGTAAAGTAAGTTATGATAGTACATGATTGAATAATAATATTATCATTATTTTGAACAATTCAGGAAAAAAAATACGGTAAAAAAGCTCCTACCAAAGCATTTGTAATGTCTTCTAGAAGAAGTGAGAATATAACTCCAATTTCAGAATCACATCAAAACCTAACTCAAAAAAATATAAAAATATATTCAAAAAAATTGGAAGCAAGTGCAGTACAGTGTGATGAGCAAACCTATGAAAATGCAGCATTCCAAGGTATTACAAATTATATAGCTGGCTTTGGCACAATTAATATATTTACTTACTTTTTCAGCACAAGATAGACTTAAGCCAGTGCCACTGGATGAGTTTCATATTCATGTGTGTGAAATGCATGCAGACAGAGACAAGTTATTTGAAATGGAATATAATGTAAGTTATACTATTTTTCTTAGTATTCGTGACATTGTATTGTGTCATTTAGCATATGTCATTTTCCTTGTTGTATAGTCTATAGAAAAATCATCTAAACTGAGCAATAATATTGCTATTATTCCTGAGAATCGTGCAAGAAACAGATTTGGGAACATCTATCCATGTAAGCTTCATTCTTATTTCTAGAACAGCATGCTATGAACTATAAACTTTGTCTATTTGTTTTTCCCATATAGATGATTGCAATTGTGTGGTGTTGAATACTATTCCAGATTTTGAATTCTCAGATTACATTAATGCCAGCTATGTCAATGTGAGCCCATCATTAAACTGTCTTGCCATATAGAATTTAGAATTGTAATGCTAGCTGCAACTATTTTGATATCAATATTGTTATCTATATTTAGGGTTATGGCAGGAACAAAGTCTATATACCAGCTCAAGGTATAATCCATTGCGTTTTATAATTATAAACATTATAACTTAAATAAAATAAATGTTAGCAAAAACAGATACCGTGCTTAAATAAATTAATAATTATTATTATATTAACACCATTGTAACATGTATATAAAGTGTATTGATTGAGCAAATTTGAATAATGATTGTTTTTAACAATTTTTAATTCTTATCAATACTACATGACAATGTTAATCTCTTGACATAAATTTAGTATTATGAATAGGTCCCATGGAAAAGTCATTAGATGATTTCTGGCGTATGATTTGGGAACAAAAATCTCCTACTATTGTCATGCTCACTAAAGTATTTGAAGGAAAGGTGTGTATATAATTGTATTACAAAAATTTGAGGAGTGACTTAAAATTGTATTTTAATCAAAACTACTATTTTTTTAATTTGTTATGTGCATTACATTATTTAATAATTTATAGAAAAAATGTGAGGAGTACTGGCCACAGAGCACATCTGAGCCATTTGTGCCATGTTCAGAGAGTTCATTTGTCATTGAGTTGAAGTCTTCACTGCCGTTTGCAGAGTTTGTTGTCAAGAAGATGACAATCAATAAAGGTAACTGTTACATTTAGTAAATTAAGTATAAACATTATATTATACTCAGACAGGTAAAATAGTGTATGTATAATGCAAGAGTTAAAAAAGCTAGTTTATTATAAGCTATCAGAGAGGTAATGCTAAGCTTCACTATGTAATATTGTTTTAGTATGTTATACTACTTCTGTTGTGCATTTTATGACCACAACATGCTAGAAAAACATAAACATATTCAAGGCTAACTACTGAAAGCCTAGTACATATTTTCAAAATATATGCCACATATAATATTTCAGACTGATAGTCCAGGATCTCCTATTCATGATGTCACCTTGTTCCACTACCTTGGCTGGCCAGACCACGGAGTTCCAGCCAATGCTATCTCTATGATTAACTTCATTAGACGAGTGCGCAAGTCTCATCCTTATAGCAACTCTGACATCATGGTGGTCCACTGTAGTGCTGGTGTGGGCAGGACTGGAACATTTATCACTCTGGACTACATGCTGGAGAGACTCAAGACTGAAAGGTCTATCAATATTCATCAATTTGTACAGGATTAGGCAGAGAGTTCTTATGGTGCAAACTCTTGTAAGTCCCATTCACGTGGATATTGTTAAAAATTACTGCAACACATAATAAAGCAGATTTATCACAATAAATACAATATTTATTCTCAATTAATTTGTATAAAATTGATGATATTATTATAGAGTGATAATAGAGCAAAAGCAGATTTGAAAAAATTACACAATATATAAATAATATATATAATAATTATATCTTTGGTAGCAAATTGCTCTATTGATAATTGTTTTAGCATGTTCAGAATTGAAATGGTTTATAAGCTCTATCTTTGCTGCAATATTCTACACTTTCTAGCTCAAATTTAATAAATAAAATAATTTTATCACTATGCTATACTATATGGTTTCTTTAGATATCAACCCCATGGTCAATTGAAAAAATAATAACATGTTAATGCATATATTAATTATTGTGAATGTTTATTTACTGCATTTATCAAGAAAATACAATTGTTTTTCTAGGTTCAATATATGTTCATTCACAATGCTCTGAATGAGTTGATGACTTGTGGAGATACTGAAGTAGCAGCTGCCAATATGAGGATTGCCATTGGAAGGTTGAGTAGACAAATAGAAGATAGGTCTGAGATGTCTGGATTCCAAAATCAATATGAGGTACAAAATATATACCTGGCTAGCTAATTTACATTTCGCATCATTTATATACATAATAGTATAGTAATTTGATGGATTACTTCATGCTGTATGTTGGTTTCATTTCAGACTCTAAATTTAGCAACAAAGGAGGTACTAGGTGTAGAATTCAGTCAGTCATTGAATCAAGCCAATATTGACAAAAATCGTTATGATGATAAAATTCCTTGTAAGTTTTTCTCTTTTTGTATTTTATTTGTTCATTATTTGACAATCATGAACTTCTTAAATCATTTCAACTTCTGCATGAAATAAATTGAGCTAACCTGAAACACTAACATAATTCAGGTTTGACCACATCTACTTTATATTAGATCAAAATATTCAAAATATGTCCATAATTTAATGAAAATATTGTGAAATTATTAACTTCATTAAATACATTTTACTCATTGTTTTGTTATACATATTATATTATATGGATATATGCGCTGTCATGGTTTTCAAAGCTGTTATATTTAATACTACAGAGAAATAGTAGGCATTTCAGATAAAAGTTATTGTACAGTCTTGTATAAGTTGCAGTATATTTTCAGGAAAGTAATCACCACACTCTGATTCTTTGATTATTTCTTTTTAATTGTTATTATTAGCGAGGTATAGTTTTCCACAGCTGTAGTGTTTACACTTTGCTCTCATTTTCTTTTCAGATAATCACACCCGTGTAATTCTTCAAACTGCTGCTTCCCAAGGTGCTGACTATATTAATGCAAGCTTTGTGGAGGTAACTCAGTCAATAAATTACTCTTTTAGTTTCTTTTATCTATTGGAATAAACTAGTGGGCCAAACAGATTAATTTCAAAAATGGCATGCTTTAGCAATCTGTCAATAAACATTTTAGTATATTGGAAATTGTACAACTGATCTGTCCAATATTACAAACCTCGGTTTTATTTTTGACTACCTATACTCAGTAGTTGAGCATATGCATTATGTGCTCAGTTCTGACATTAACCATATTAAATGTAATTTTATTAGGGTTATCGTCAGAAAGGAGCCTATATAGCTACTCAAGGACCACTTCCCCATACTGTCAATGACTTCTGGAGGATGATCTGGGAACAACAGTGCAGATGTATTGTCATGCTTTGTAAAACAGAGGAAAATGAAAATGTATGTTATTACATGTTATTAGGAACACTATAATATAACAGGTTTATCTTACTAGATTACTACTTTTGTGATCATACTTGGAACACAATGAATAACCTATACCACTAAGTAATAAACTGCCTGCCTTGCTTATGATTTTTTTTATCTCATTATCATTCTATCCATGCAAATGTTGGGAATGCTGGAGTACCAAAAAGGGGTTGGAAGGTGGATGATATTATGTAATTTCAATTTATCTGGGTCTGCTAAAGTATTGAAGTTAACATTATGTCTATTATTTTTTTGAAATTTGAAAGAGTGCTTTAGATACTAACCATGAATCCCATGTTCCTGCTGTTTTGTTAACTCTCAGCACACATACACAAGTTGGTTATAGTAGTAGTTTGATCTGTTTTGTCTATTATGTTGATCTTTCTGTTTGTCTATCTGCCCGTCTTTTCCATAGATTACTGACAATTTACCGTTTATTTTGGTATGCACTTACTGAAAAAAACAATTTAGGACCTTGATTGTGCTACTTTTTTAAATTTTTGATGGGTATATCTAGCTGTCAGCTTCGCGTACCAGCTTTTTTTGGTAGTGCTATTGTCACTTCATAATCACATGAACAAATAATTCTTGCAGAGTAGTATGGTACTTGTTCTTCATGGTGGGAAGTTACCTGAGTGCTTCAATTGAAAATTTTAAGTGATACGGATTATTTTAATAGTTTTTGTGACAATTTGATACTTTAGTTAAGAAGAGAATTATTATCAGCTGATTAATAAATTGCTGTAGCACTTTGCTTTAGCGATCACCGAAGCTTCCGAATTTGCTGAACTTATAACTATTTTTTTATAGTCTCCAGCCTATCTAGTTACGTCAGCTTATTGCCAGTACATTGGAAAGCTAATGTTACACTGTAAATAATTCAAAAAATTTAATCAAAATCTATTTCAATAAAGATTGTAGTAATTTTCAATGTATTGTTCACTCAATGTTTAAAATAGATAAAATTACTTTTGATTTTATTTAATAAATAACGAAATAATATGAAAACACAAATGTTTCCATTTGTTGTAATCCTAATTTGTAATGAAATGTATTATAACAAAATTTTGAAATACATATGCTCATGTGAAAACTAATAAAATTGAAGCTATTTAAAAATGCTGAACAGTCATGTGATTTCAAGACATTCCCTGCTCTGTATTTATGTCAAACAATATTATAACATGGCTAAAACTTTATAAGAATAGTAAACTATTAAATATTTGTTATAGAAACAGTTGTTAATTAAAGTAAGAAAACACGAATTAAACTTTACACAATCTTTGATGGTGAACACATTTGGAATTTATTGGTAGCTGGCATTTGTAGAGTAATAAATGTTAAAACATTAATAATCAGATTTAAACACTTCTTAAGTACTATAATCGACTTATCAATTAATTATTTTGAAGCTTAATACTCTTTTATCCCTTAATTATGGCTCCTTTCCAAATGATTTTTATCAACACCTAGAAACATTTTGACAGCAGATATTTAATAATCTGTAGATAATGCAGCAAAAGGTATTACATAAGTAAAATTTGAATAGCAGCTTTAAATTCTAGGTTGGATATCTTTAGTTGCTCAATCCACTGGTAGCTGAAGCCAGAAGTCCTGCCCCATTGAAGACTAAGAAAATTCACATTTTAACTTAGCTATTCTTTCGATTCCTTTGATTGAGAAACATCTATTCAGATGACTTCTTTGACTGTAGGTTTTGATATACAACCTGCACAAAAATATATATATTTAGTGTAAAGCTAGGGCTTGAGTCGCGTTATTGTTTATACTCGTCTTTTTCTTTCTTGATATACAACCTGCACAAAAAATATATATATTTAGTGTAAAGCAAGGACTTGAGTCACGTTATTGTTTATCGTCTTTTTCTTTCTTGATATACAACCTGCACAAAAAATATATAATATTTAGTGCAAAGCTAGGGCTTAAGTCGGGTTATTGTTTATACTCGTCTTTTTCTTTCATTTTGTGTGTGCTTCAGTTTAAGTAAAAATGTATTTAGCAGCAACAACATTTATTTTCATCCTAGCATCTGTTAGGTAACAACAAGTACAACTTACTTAAAATGTATGTATACATCAGTAAAAACATTACCAAAAAACAGGGTCACTTTAGTCTTTGAAATAACCTATAAGAAAAAACATTTGTGACCGTCTATAGGAAAACCAGGCACAACGCGGCACCCTTCGAAAAAATTTTTTTTTGCACTTACAGAGTTGTCGGCGTCCAGATATTGAGCTCTCCAAGTTTTATCGTCGTAGCTTAAGTCGTT
>WLWI01004706.1_pt1 | contig 11494 bp, 5 predicted proteins | sample 6701501 | NCBI WGS metagenome assembly WLWI01 (sample SAMN12718690, study PRJNA515312) | sponge metagenome | isolation source: marine sponge | host: Mycale hentscheli | place: New Zealand: South Island, Marlborough, Capsize Point | collected 2014-11-01
TCGTCCATGAAAGGCTCAATATCACTTGTTGATAAGTCGAACTTAGGCACAGAAAACAGGTATTCTTGCTGACGGTATTGTGGTAACATGCAAATCCTCCTTTTATTGAATTTGCATATAATATCCAAGATAATTACTTTTTTTTCAACTATATTTCTAATTAAATGTCGTTGTAGTGATATAAACATTTGTGGGTTGCCTAACCTGCTTTTCTCACTGATTTTGTCGTAGATGCACTGTGGAAAACAGGGGTTAAATATAATCAGGAGCTTCTGGCACAAGTATGTTCAAGTCGAATTTTAAGCGTAAGATGTGCCAGTGTAGTCTTAAATTTATCGTAAACTTAATATCTCCCATAATCAACGGTTGCTTTTTATCAGATATTAACTTTTCTATGATTGGCAATGATTGGAAGAGTCCTGATTATCATCAGCTTTAACGGTAACATCTACAGTTTTTTCTACGTGAACGTTGATATATTTTTCCAGTTTTCTTATATCTTCAAAAATGGTTTTGATGATTGTTTTCAACGACTTTAACAGCCAGGTGACGCATAACGCAATTGTGACGCAGAGAATAATTGTACTGAATAATATAGAGGCGCTTAAATTCATGAAAAAAATCCTTTATTTTTTTAACCTGAATTCGTAAAATAATGAGGGACAAAGTTTGTAACGCTTTGGTACAGAAAATATTGCAGCCATAGGCAGGCAGACCCCCAGCTATGTCGAATGTTGATGCAATTTCTTTGTAACCAAATGGTTGCATAGATTGTTTCGAATTATCTTGCCGATCCGGGTTTAATTTAAACTTGGCATTCTTACTAGGCATTTACGACGATATTGATGAGAAAAGTAGACGTATGCATTGCGAACAACAGCTATGTTATTGCATTTTTGTTATCTTTGCCAGATGCAGCAACAAAATCAGCATGCAATTTTTCGGCTCTTAGAGCCTCTTGCAAAACTATGTTCGAGGTGGATTTTGAGCGCAAGTTGCGTAGCTGTGGGCATCATGAGTAAATGTGCATAGTGCTCTCCCTAAGCGCTTTGCGTATGATGGCCGCAGATGCGTGATTTGCGCCAAAATATGGCCGGACATTAAAGTTTATGCATTATCAATGTTAGCCTGTTTTTCTCATCTACGTCGAAGCATGATATACGTTGTCATAGTAGATGTTTTGTGAAAAATGCGGGTTAGTCCACTGGGGTAATCAATGACTGACTCGTCATTGAGCGTCATTTTCAGTAGAAAAGAATAAAATTGCTGATGAAATGGGAAAGGAATGTCAGAAAAACGGTTACATGCAGTATACAGTAACGAACATTCGAAAATCAATCACCTTAATTTTTAAGATATTTATCAACAATTCCCTGAGGAGAAGGCTTCATGTTATTACGTTTAATCGATAAATCTGATGCGCAATTAAATAATCGCTATACGATTGAAATTATTCTGCAAACGGACAGTGAAGATATCACGTTCACCGTGAGCTATGTCCCTTCTCCGCAGACGGGCAATTTTCGTAAATCTCTGGAGTGGTATTTTCAGGAATATATCCAAAGCCAGAATCAACAATCAGATGACAGAGGCGTAGCGGAGGACATCGTTAAATTCGGTCAAGAAATGGGGAATCGTCTTCAGGGTGAGAATAAGGAGCTGAACACGGTAAAGGACGCCATTGAATCTATTGGTTACGAGCACCTTAGCGTACTAATCGAGTCATCTCGGATTGCCTTTTTTCAGGAACATTGGGAAATGGTAATGCTCCCCGGAACCAAGCGTCCCTTATCGGTTGTCAGCAAAGATTTTGTGCGGCGGTTTACTGGCAGAAATGAACTGGTATACGATGCAGAGCTAGGTTATGATTTGGCTGTAGCCCCACCAGTAAATGAAGAAATGGGGCTTCCACCGGAAATGGCAAATTCGCCTTTAAGCGAGGGGCGCAAGGAAACGCCTTTGACCATCATTCATGCAATTAGTCAATCTTCTTCTGCCTCACCGAGCAACGGTTTCAATGCGAGTGTCCAAAGTCTTCGTTGGGGAGAGTCTGTCAACTATGAACTCTGGCCGTGTAATGATTGGACTGCCTTGCAGCGTCGTATTGCGGACAAAGATCGGCCTGTGCATATTTTTCACTATGAAGGTCCGATCATGCTGGTGGATGGAATTCCTTATGTTTATCTAACGGACAATGACTCTGATATCGAACAGATTGCTTTATACACACTGGCGGAATTGCTATCCCGGCAAAAATCCGCACTGTTGGCTATTGACGCCTGTGTTTATCGAGAACAGGAGATGGAAGTATCTGCAGATTTGGGGTTTGCCGGTATTGCGGAGCAAGCCGGCGCTGCCGGACTAAAGAATGTATTGGGTTTAAACCATCTCGCGGATCCTTGGACCAGAGCCCAGTGTTTTCAGACGGTTTATGATCATGTCGCATCAGGTGGAACGTTGGGAGATGCTATTTCGGAAGCCCGGAAATTTTTACAATCTCAAAGTGATCATCAAACATTTAAAACGAAGGGAATTCCGTTTCAACGTTCATCGTTATTATGTCGCTATGGTGGACAAACGGCACATTTTTTTACGACTCCACAAGTGCAGACCGATATTGCTGCTTCTCCCTATTACAACTCGATTTGCAAGTGTTTGTTGGGATTTCGCGGGGAACTGTTGCCTCCCCAGGAAAAAAATTGTGAAGATCACGTTCTTCTTCCCGTTTTATCGTCGTATGATTCGGGTTCGATATTACTGCTCACCGGCCAAACGGGCAGTGGCAAAACCCATGCGATTCATCAGGCAAGTTTTTATCTCATACTGCACAGAAAAGTGGAATATGCGTTTTATTTTGATTGTTCTGCCAACTTTTACAGTAAAGATGATATTCTGCAAATGATCGCGCCAGTTCTTGATTGTTCCCCCGATCAAAAAAAAGTTGTAGAGGATAAATTGGCAACGATTCGCTGTTGTTTTGTGTTTGATAATCTGAGTCAGAAGGGACTGAATCAATTGCCGCATGCAAATGATAAGGAGATTTCGAAATTAAACCAATTCTTCACAAAGTTGGTCGCAAAAGGTCATATCGTTATGATTACCGGAACGCCCGGAACTGCTGCCGATTGTTTCCCCGGATTAGCTTATCGGGAAATATCGATCCCCCCACTTTCTGACCTGGCGCAACGTGTTCTGGCTACGGATACTTTACGCCGGTATCATGTTGAAGATAATAAGGAGGATATCCACTACTTTTCTTTGTTGCGATTATTGCAGGGGCATCCGTTTCTAATAAAAAAAGTAATGCCCGGGCTTGCTGTTGAGAATGCCAATGAGTTAGTGTCTCAAATAGCAGATCGGTTTAATTCCACATCTGACGCCGTGGGAGTTTATTACACGTGGCAATGGTCTAAACTGCCGCCCATCTGGAAAAAACTTCTGTTATTGCTGATTGATTCGCAGGGGCTGTTACTGGAGATGATCATGCTTGTATGCGATAAATGGGAAGGCGGCGATGAAGGAAAAAATGGGAACTCTCCTGCACCCGCTAAAACTGGTTCAGACGGAGGCAAGAGAGTGTTTGAACCGGCATCGGCGCTTTTCTCTGAATTAGGAGATTATGAGGCGCGATTTAGCGATGCAATCGATTGCTGGGATCGCGCTGGGTTTATTATAAGCCATGCTCATGGCAAGGTGATCGATGCACGTTGTATATCATTCTTAAAAGAACACCAGGTCAATGATAAATTGGATCATGAAGACAGATTAAAGGTGTTGACGAGTCAGATAATTTGCGAAGGTATTCGTTTGCTCTCGCACAATTTGCAACAACAGCCTAATTCGATAATTTTGCATAGCATTTTAATGAACAGAAGACTGTGGGCCATTCATTTGGAAACACTTTGGTTTGCTGCAGAGTATCTGGGATTTATTCGATCAAAAACTGCATTAGATGCCCTTCTTCACCAGGCAAAACTGGGAGATGACAGCGCTGCCTGGTCTTTGGATTTACTCAAACGGTCAAAACTCATCAGTGGTCCGACGCCTCAATTGGAAGCTTCAATTTCCTGGTTGACTCTGGCGTTAAGCGGATTGGCAAAAACGCAGGCGGAACAAGAGCCCATATTCGACGAAGCACAATCGTATTGGCAACGCTGGCTGGACCAATTTGATTCAGAAAAGGCTCAGGAAAACGCCCCTTTATTTCATCACGCGGCTTTATTTTTACGAATTTTGTATCAGAAGAAAGGCCAGTGGCAAGTATGTCGAAATGTGAGTGAAACTGCCTATAAATTTTATCTTCCCCATGAGGATTGGCCACGGGTAATTCAAAGTCTTAAATCTTTGGTGCTCTGTTGTTTTCAATTGAATGACATCGAACAGGCAGAAGCCTATGAAGACCGTTTATTAACCTCAGTGCCGTTTGATAAATTTCCGGAAGACTTTAAAGCGCAATTGACAATGGAGGTGGTGACAGCCAAAGTCGCTCGTGATGATATCGAGCAAGCACAGTCTCTATTGGATAATTTGACGAGTTCTACTCCGTCGGAGCGCTTGAAACCGATGCTGGATCGAATACAATCCGAAATCGATAAAAAGAAAAAGGCGCGAAATTCATAATATTGATTATCGGATAGGCAGTAGTCTATTTGGGACTCATGTTAATCTAACCCCGAAATCTCACGAGACTTCTGTTGCGAAAATGTATATTCCCGATATTCAATATCTTAACTTGCCTCGTGAATTCACTATGCCTTTCTGCTAGACCTAGACGGCAGAATCATCTGTTCGCCTAAGTTAACCCATTGAATATCAGCAATCTAAGCTTTCTCACGACGAAGTTTGTGAGAAAACCGGGCTAACCTGAATAATTCATCAGTATTCTGCTGCGAGCCCTAATCTCTACTCAAATAAGCCGATTAGCTCACAACACATCCCAACGAATGAAAATTCACTTTCACTGTGAAATTTTCTCTAATCAATTTATTATGAGTGAGTTAAGCGCTCTCGCGACGAATCGCATGAATTAATCAGGCTAATCCACGTTAATTCAAATGCCGCGTAAAAAGTTGTCAATAATTCTTTTTCTTTTGGTGAACCTTCTACCTTGCTTATAGTACTTTTCACGCTTTATCGCTTCTGATCTAGTTTCAAACTGTTCCCAATGGATAACCATAGGTTGTTTCATCTGTTTTGTCCATTGACTCGACTTGTCCCTGTGCCGATAAGATCTTAGAATTAAATTGGCGGGCTATCAGCAATCAGGGGGAAAAATCTCCAATAATAATCCAACAACCACACATTCAATCTGCTACCCTATCCTTCAGGTTTTAGGCTTTCAATAAATTCGATAAAAAATTATAACTATTTTTCTGGATCTATCCTGATTTTTCTTTATTAATGACTATGGTAAACCGTTTAATCATGATTATTATGATTCGGGTTAGGTATTTTCTACCTTGTTACCGTGTCGGACGGCTAGTAAACGTTTTCATAAAGTAGCAAACCACATGTAAATCACCTAATAATTTTTCAATTTCTATATACACGATTGACGACAGAATTCGATAAGGACAAAACTATGGTTAAGAAGATTTCGGGATTAGATCAATTATTTATTAAAGCAGAAGACCTGGCAAGTGATTTTTCTCTTTCCCCTAATTCTGGTGAAGTAACGCCGGACAAGAATTTAGAAGGGTTGGTAAAAGGCAATAAAATTGACTCCATTCTCAAAGGACTAAGGAAGCTAAAAGTCGATAAATACATCGAAAAAACAGTGCAGCCAACGGAAGATAAATCACGGATAAGCGCCAAAGCGGTTTTGAAATTGTTTGATGGGGAAATAATAAGAGAGCATGTCCATGGGCCTTTGTATGTCGTGGAAATGTTTCTCAATTTCGATAGTCATAAACGACGAGTCGGTTTTATCGCTCAGGATCGAAATGCAGCAAACGGAGTATGGATGCCCGAACACCATAATCTGGCGTCAAACATCGTCAATGAATTTATCGAATATTCGATACCTATCGTGACCTTGATCGACACACCGGGAGCCGATGCTGGTGAAATTGCGAACAAAGATAATCAGGCGCATTCAATTTCCCGATTAATTTCTACAATGGCCATTGTTCCCGCGCCAACTGTCGGAATTATTCTGGGAAACGGCTATTCCGGGGGCGCGATTCCGCTGGCAACAACGAATATCCTTTTGTCAGTTAGAGACGGTGTTTTTAATACGATTCAACCCCGAGGGCTGGCAAGCATTGCCCGTAAATATAATTTATCCTGGCAGGAATGCGCTAAATATGTCGGGGTATCATCGTATGAACTTTACAAACAGGGGTATTTGGACGGCGTCATTGATTATGTCCCGGGGGAAGGAATAGAAAAACACAGCAATTTGCAGCGGGCAATTATTTCAAGCATTATATCTATTGAGAATCGGTCAAAGGATTTTATTAATAATAATGCGTATGTATATGACCACTATTTCAGAAGCGTCGATCGTTTTTTGAATCCTCATGAAATCGTCATTAAAGATCAGGACCTCGCACTTCCTCAAACGCCTACCAGTCACCTTAATATTTTCGGGACGGCAATTCGCTATCTACGCTACCTGAATATGCGAAACAAACTCAGATCGACGACAAAAGAGTTATATGGCAGACTCAGTAATCTGGAGATTCCAGAAGGCGATCTGGGGCAGCGAATCGAAAAAGAACATCGCGATGCATTCAAACAATGGCTAAATAGTCCTCTGGAAATCAAGTATGATACGACGTTGAGTAAATCCTGGAAAAATTATTTATACTTTAAGGATCGGATTTCTAATAAACGCGGGAAATTTGCTAAAATTATCCTCGGCGACCCTGTCAAAAACTTTCAGGAATCCGAAGAAGACTTACGATTTAATTTTACATTCCATCTATACAACCTTTGGAAAACAGGAGCGCAAAATAACTTTGTTTCGTTAATAAAGTATCTTTTTAAAAATGACGTCCACCCGGAAAGCCAGGTGGACGACCTGACTATCCTGGATGTGATGCTGCGCAGCGACGTTCGTGAGGGGATGATCTTAGAATCTAAAAACTTAATTATTTTCGATCTGATTTATAACAATATTGTTGCCAATCTGAATACAATTGCCAGAGAAGCCAGTGAACATGATACAATCTCTAAAAAAACATTATCGAAGCTCATTGATGATTCTCTTGAAGGCATCGTTGAAATGGTGCGCAAAAGACTTCCAAAAGAAAAATTATTGGGCGCTGACACCACTCAGGCAAAAGCCGAATTTGAGATATGGCTTAAACAGTTTGTTAAGAATTCGAAACGTCATAGTCTGCTTAAATCGATCGAGGGATGGAAGAAAATCGAGTTCCCCAGATATTCGGAAACGTTATTTGCAATTATAACGTTTATCTTTGATCACCTTCTACAGCAATACTACGAATCAGAGCAGTCAGGAAGGAAATTTGAAGGTCGCATCAGTTTACGGAATATGGGGATGAAGGATTTTTGGAATCGCTTAACGATCGCCTATCATGATTTGTTAATCAATGATTTACTGATCGCCAATAAAAGGAGCAGGAAAACCACAACACCGGCAATTGTTGATATGTTCTTATCCGATTTCAAAGAACATCACGCTAACTTAATGACAAATGATCCCGTTGGTTTTCTTGGATTCAGAATTTCAATTGAGCAATCTTTATCAAAAGAGATTCCACCCTGCGGCATTATTACCGGAATTGCTAAGTTTAAGGGGAGTAAACTGAAGCGAAAAGCCGGTGTTATTATTTCGAATCTTAATTTTCAGGCTGGTGCATTTGACATGGCCAGCGCGGAAAAATTCTGTAAACTGCTTGTCGAATGTGCACAAAAAAAGTTGCCTGTGGTATGTTTTCTTTCCTCTGGAGGCATGCAAACAAAAGAAGGCGCCGGCGCCCTTTTTTCAATGGCCATCGTCAATGATCGGCTGACACGGTTTATCAGGGATACCGGATTACAGGTGATTTGCTTTGGGTTTGGCGACTGCACAGGAGGCGCCCAGGCAAGTTTCGTGACGCATCCGCTGGTTCAAACCTATTATTTTTCGGGAACAAACATGCCGTTTGCCGGACAAATCGTCGTTCCCTCATACCTGCCGTCAACATCGACATTATCAAATTATCTTTCAACGACAACGGGTTCGATGCAAGGCCTGGTCAAGCACCCGTTTTTTGATGATTTAGATGATCAGCTTAGAGCAATAGATCCGGACATTCCCATTGCCAAAGAGTCGGTGCAGGATGTTCTATCACGGATTTTCAAAGGCACTCTCATTGCCGAAGATGACGAGGGGAAAGAGAAAAAACCAATTAGTCACCTTGATTTAATGAAACCGGTTAAGCGTGTACTGATTCATGCACGCGGCTGCACAGCCGTAAAATTAATTCGCATTGCTCAAAAACAAAATATTGAAGTCGTCTTGGTGCAATCTGACGCCGATATGGATTCTGTGGCTGCTGATATGTTAACCGATAAGGATAGACTGGTATGCCTGGGCGGCAATACCTCAGACGAAAGTTATCTCAATGCGCAGAGCGTCGTGAAGATTGCCGAACGAGAAGAGGCTGACTCGCTGCATCCGGGAATTGGGTTCTTGTCGGAAAATCCACTTTTTGCTGCACTCTGTCAAAATCATAGCCTTAATTTCATCGGTCCCCCTGTGGAAAGTATGGAACAGATGGGGAATAAATCAAATGCAATCAATACTGCACTTGACTTGAAGATCGCTGTTGTTCCGGGGAGCCATGGCATTATAACCAGTGCGGAAGCTGCACAACGACTTTCAGAAAAAATCGGTTATCCCATTGTCATAAAAGCAGTCTACGGCGGCGGCGGTAAAGGGATAAAAATGGTTGATTCATCTGAAAATTTCCGTGAGATTTTTATACAGATGATGGCGGAAGCCAAGAGCGCCTTTGGAAATAGTGATGTCTATATTGAAAAATGCATTACCTCATTACGTCATATTGAGGTGCAGATTCTCCGAGACAAATTCGGAAATACAAAAGTACTTGGACTTAGAGATTGCAGCGTTCAAAGAAATAATCAGAAAATCATTGAAGAGTCCGGTTCCACGTCGTTACCCAAAAAACTGCAGGATCAGGCATTTAAATATGCAGAAGCCATTGCAGACAGAATCGGTTATATTGGCGCCGGCACCGTGGAATTCATTCATGATTTGAAACGTGAAGCTGTGTATTTCATGGAAATGAATACTCGCTTACAGGTTGAACATCCGGTTACCGAAACGGTTACCGGCATTGATATCGTTGCCACTCAATTTGACATTGCTTCAGGTAAAAGCATTGAAAAAATGAAAATCAGCCAAAAAGATTATGCCATCGAGGTACGCATTAATGCTGAAAAGGCCGCCATCAATCCTGATGGAGAATTCATATTCATTCCTGAACCTGGTGAAATTACGGAATTCGATTTTCCGCAAAATGAGAACATTGACGTCATTGCCGCAATGGGCAAAGAGAAAACAGTGCCAACCTATTATGACAGCATGATCGTGCAGCTCATATGTAAAGGTAAAGATAGAGAAGACACGATCAGAACTCTGATCGATTATTTAGGGACGGTTAAAATTGAAGGAATCTGTACAAATATTCCATTGCTTAGAGCAATACTTTCTGATGAAATCTTTCAAAAAGGCATCTATGACACCACCTATTTGCCAAAATTTATTGCGCGTATCGACACGAAAAAGCTGATTAAAGAAATCGAAAGCGCTGCGGGCGACGTCAAGCAGTCATTTGACCTTGAGAGTTTAAAAATAGAAGATAGCGATGAAATTAAAGTGCTCGCTCCTTCCACTGGCATATTCTATATAACCCCATCGCCGACCGAACCTGAGTTCGTGAAAGTCGATGACATGATCAATGCAACCCAGACTCTCTGTCTCATTGAAGCAATGAAGGTTTTCAGACCAATTTCGTTAAACATATTTAATTCTGACGACGGCATTGTTTATCCTGAAGATAAAAAGTACAAGGTTGTCCGTGTAAATCCGGCCAATGCTCAAGCAGTGAATACGGGCGATCTGCTGTTCATCATTAAACCTGAGTGAAATTATTAGAAAAGCTCGGCATGAGAGCCTAACCGAATAAGTTGCAACCTGGTGTCCGTTTTTCGATAGATGAGCAGCCCGTCAGATTGAATATAGCACTCACGGCAGTCAACAAAATTGCCATGCAAACCATGGTCGCGAATTTCTCAGACAAAGGGGTTTTTTGGGCTAATCTTCTGATAATAGTCTCCAGAACATCAATGTCTTGACCCTATTTTCGAGCCTTCTTGAAGTCATTTTTAAACCTTATTGCCGCGTCAATCCAGAGCATGTCAGATGTTCACCTCCGCGAACAAGTCATCGACGCTGTCATACTCCTGAGCTTCGCCACGACGAATTTCTTCAATGGCAGTACGAGTTTAGCGTTCGGGATTTTTATGGGGAATGGCAGTCCATATTGAAGTACAACTTGACGGTAAAATAAGTTGATGGCATCGGTTTGGTTGAGGCCAAGTTCATGAAAAATATTTTCTGCTTTTTTCTTTAATTCAGGCTCTGTTCGAGCTTGAACCTTGGCAGATTTTGGCATGGAAACCTCCGTTTTGTTTATTCATACATCCGATCGAGATACGATATTTTATCGGATATCTGTTCCAAATATTCACATTCGACCTGCTCGTCATTGAAATCAAAAACAAGAGATCCATTCTCAGCGATTTGCATACCCACCATAATAAATGCATACTGGCCTTATACATTTTATATTCATTAAATGCAAAAAAAGACCCATAATGAAGGCATCTATCGTTGACATACGTTATAAAATGAAAGAAATATAAAAGGTGCTTGATCTTAATGAAAGAGTAACAATTCTCTATCACGGAAAGGGAAAAGGAGTAATTGTGCCTGTCAATAAAAGGAAACAGAACAAGGTTTCCAATGATCCTATTTTTGGTTTAAATAAGCAAACTTCGTCAACTGTTCCAGTTGAAGAACAAATGGATATACTTCGTAATTCGCGTTACACATGATATTCGATACTGATATATTGATATGGTTTCAGAGAGAAAATAGAAACGCAGCTGAAGTGATTGACAACGCTGAAGATCGATGTATTTCAATCCAGACATATCTGCAGCTTTTACAGTGTGCACAAAATAAAAAAACAACACATTGTGATTAAATCGTTTATAAAAGATTTTGATTTCAATGTGACCCCTTTGTCTGAAAACATAGGACATAGAGCAATGATTTATGTTGAAGAGTATTCTCTTTCTTCAGGAATAAGAGCTGGCGATGCAATTATCGCAGCGACAGCTGTTGAAAACAACATGCTCCTGATTTCAGAAAATAACAAACATTTCAAGTCCATCAAAGACTTACAGTTTAAGCGATTCAGCCCATAAATAACGAGATAAGCTCGGCACAAGT
>WLWI01004707.1_pt1 | contig 11493 bp, 4 predicted proteins | sample 6701501 | NCBI WGS metagenome assembly WLWI01 (sample SAMN12718690, study PRJNA515312) | sponge metagenome | isolation source: marine sponge | host: Mycale hentscheli | place: New Zealand: South Island, Marlborough, Capsize Point | collected 2014-11-01
TTCACAAAGACTAAAAACAAGTTCACATAACAAATCATCAGTTCACAAAACAAATCATCAGTTCACGATCAATCACCATGTACCACTGAATCTTTTCGATGTGCATGTGGACGTGGCAAAAGGGGCGCGGTTTAATTTAAAAAGGGGCGTGGTCGTGGCAAAATTTTTCAGACGCGCAAGCTCGCCGAGTTGTCCCTACATTTTGTATCTAAAAGTTGGCAACTATGTCATTATCTATGACCTAACATATCTGATCATACTCCAGGTGCTGTTGCTCTTACAACTGGATTCACCAATGGAGTTGGTCAGATCTGGCTGGACAATGTCCAGTGTCGTGGCACTGAGACTAGACTCATAGACTGTCCTGCTAATACACTAGGATCACACAACTGTGTACACAGTGAAGATGCTGGAGTGAGATGTCAAGGAACAGGTAATAAAAAGACAACAACAACAACAAACAAGACAATAACTTCACATCATGAGAGTAGCTACTATATTAGCAGTTTGTGGTGAATAGCTAATATCACTGAGGAAGGTCCTTTTGATTATTTTCAATTATTATTTTAGCCATTGCATATTCAAAAAAATCATTCTATTCCAGAAAATGTTTTAATATAGTGATCCATCATAGTTGTAAATAGAAGCATGTGCACAGGTAATATTAGCAGTGTGTAAATAGATTAACTGTGTATTTCAGGTACCACATGTACTCAGGGAGGCATCAGACTTCAGGGAGGCACTGCCACACAAGGCCGTGTTGAGATCTGCAACAACAACGTGTGGGGCACAGTCTGTGATGACTTGTGGGGTACTCCTGATGCACAAGTGGCCTGTAGACAACTGGGATTTAGTACAACAGGTGAGAGTGTCCTATGTTAAATGTTATTTTTATATGTAATGAAACAATTTTACTCTCGGTGGTCATTGATATCTTCAAAAGTCTGAGTAATTCTGGAAATAAGTGCAATTAATTTAATGTGGCAACACATCACTGATATCATTGATATTCTTTGTCTTCTCTAATGTTCTCTTTGCCAGTCTTGCTTTCATGTTAATAGCTTCTTCATCCAGCCCATAGCTAGTGGTATAGAGCAGAAAGAGAGAAAATTGCTAGAAAGAACATTGCTTACCTAAATAGCTTGCATAATGCTAACATTTATATTATCTGGTTCAGACAAGGTATTCAGGACTAGAAAAAAAATAGAGATCTTGTAATCTTACAGCTAGAAAGTTTCTGCCTTGATCCTATAAATTTTGGTGTCGGATCTTCCAACTGTCTTGGACGCTTTCTCTGTCTGTGATGATGTTTAATAGTATGCAGTTCAGTTATGCTCACTGATTAACAATGTAACTTTCCTTGAAAGCTTTCAGTACAAAATTCCTGAAGAGTACAGAGCAGAATTTGTAGCAGAAACAAGATCTGCTGCCTTAGCTAGATCCACCTTTTTACTTTGAAGCTTGTCTGAAGGTTTCTCTGTGCAAGAATGAATTCTGTCAAACATGATCAGGGTAACTATAAATGCTATTGTAGCAATTCGACAGTGCATATCATTTGCTTCAATAGCCTTAGCATAATTTGAGCTGAGATTTCGTCCTAGAAATGAAAAATACCGTTAAGTGAATGTAATTTAGTTAGAGTATATAATAGTTGACTGGGCACATAGCTATCATAACCCTTCTTTACCTGACTGCTCCTCTCGAAAACTAGTCACTTTAATGTTTATGCAGGGCTAGGCCTGCCTTTAGATAACTACTACTTCAGATTTTACAATCAGGCTAATGGTTTGGTTGTGTGATAATGTATTAGGTTGTCTAGACATAAACAATAAAATAAGTCGGTTGCTGAAGGATGCGACTTGCAACCAGTGAAAACATTCCAGTCACATTCACACCGCACTAAATTGCAGTTCATTAAAATGACTATAGGTAGTTCAAAGTAACAGGAGGAGTGGAGAGGGAGTGGGGAGAGGGGGGTGGGAAGGGAGGGAGGGGGGATGGAGGAATTAGGAGGGTGCATGGCCTTCCCACATTTCTAATGACTGTTTTTCTCCAGTACTTCCTTGATTATTGGGACACCTTGGGTCAGTTGATTAAGGGGTTGGTGTCTGTTAATCTAAACACTACTTTTTAATGCAGCAAAGGCTTTATCTTAGTTTACTACTACATGATCGTTGACAAACTACAGATGACTTAGGCATCCTGTGAAAATGCCAAGAATTTATATCAAGAAATGACAGAAGATTAAAATTTTGGACAGTATTATCTATCATAGCCATGCCAATCATGTAAATTCAAATGTATGGAGTTAAAATTATATCATGTAAACTCAAATATAAAAGTCATGCCCCTCCAAAATTTCAACATTACTACTCCTCTGAGTTTACAGTCAGATTACTAATAATAGCAAGTTTTTTTCTTGTTCTAACAGCCAATATTGTTAACTAAAACTTAACCCGACATTTTGACTTCTTGCAGAAGTCCGAGGTCGAACTCTCCATGGTGATATAATAACACAATATAAACAGCAAGATTTTTTAAATTTAGATTTTTATATAGTGTTATTCTATCACCACGGAGAGTTCGAGCTCAGCTGACCCCTGAAGAGAATTAGTTCATATTAATTAACAATATTGGCTGTTAGAACGAGAAAAGAAAATGCTATTATTATAATTGTTTCAGCCAAGAATGACTGAATCAGATTACTAATGCTGTCTTTTTTTCTTCTTCAAAATCTACGTATTTCATGTTATGTTAACTGTAGGTGCTACTGCTCTGTTCACTGGATTCACCAATGGAGCTGGTCAGATCTGGCTGGACAATGTCCAGTGTCGTGGCACTGAGACTAGACTCATAGACTGTCCTGCTAATGCACTTGGATCACACAACTGTGGACACATTGAAGATGCTGGAGTGAGGTGTCAAGGAACAGGTAATAATAATAACAACAACAAAGTACAAACAAGGCAACAACATTTTTTTATAAAATATATTTCCCTATATATCAGAATTCAATAATTTCTGTGACCTAATGTTTATACTTAAGTTATAATAATTTAGTCAGCAAGCCATAAATTAATATAGATTAATGTAATGCACTTTGAAATCAAGGATTTAAGTATGGTAACAGGATTGTGGCAAGGTCTTGTCATGAAATTAGCCATAATCAACAAATTATACATAAATACAGATAAAGTTAAATTATGGTTTGTTAATGTAAGCATGTGCAGGAATATAATGAATTAACTTTGTATTTCAGGTACCACATGTACTCAGGGAGGCATCAGACTTCAGGGAGGCACTGCCACACAAGGCCGTGTTGAGATCTGCAACAACAACGTGTGGGGCACAGTCTGTGATGACTTCTGGGGTGCTCCTGATGCTCAAGTAGCCTGCAGACAACTGGGACTTCCTTCCACAGGTATATTGTATTTACAAATTTTGTGCACATATACATACACCCTCTATCCCCAGTTCATATTAATACCATCATTCACATATTTAGAAATCCAAGCTTTTAGTTTTATCCTGGTAGGAAGGAATATAGTCTTACATATCATTTTCCCTCAATTTTTCTAGAGAACAAAATAAAAAATACACATTCACAGTTTTTTATACGACCCTTGCAATTACAGATTATAACTATTCTAACTAGCCATTACTAATTGTGGAATGGACATATTGTAGGAAGGCACATGCTTGTTAAAAATTTCATGTATGTTGGAAAAGCGAGTCAAAGCAAAAATATCTTGCCCAATTAGCTATCGTTCATTTTACTGTAAGTATATGACAGGATCCATAGTTTAACTCTTTTAAGTGCTTGTACAAAGTTCTTTAAGAATCTAAGGTTTGAGATGCTCAGACAATATCCACAGAAATAACCTGCATTGCTTTGAGTCTAAAAGGGAGATGGGTGTAATTTTCTAAAATGGGATTCCCAAATCTACACTTATCATTCATCATGACTATATTGGTCTTTATTCCTTTGTTCATGCAGAGTTATCAAGTGCTTTAGTAACATTGATGTGATAATGTGTATTTATCCAACAAATTAGTTCAGCTGTCTTATCCGTGTCAAATGTTTCATAGTTGGGAACAGGATATTAGCTCAGTGTTGAATAGCAGTCACTTCTAAAAAGCAACAACTGATGGCAAATTTTGAGCTAAATTGCAGCCATTGTGATATAGTCAAGTTTGTGGACTATGGATAGATCTCTATGATAATTGATAGAAATGATCAATTTAGAAGAGATGAACAAAATGATAACCTTTTCCATGCTAAATAGGCTTCAGAGTATTTGAGAATCTGAGGCTTATGAGCAAGATATGCCAATTGATACAAAAAAACAATATTAAATTTTTTTATCATTTTATTAATTTCCTAAAGACAGGATAAAATTTCAAGGCAACGATATTAGGTTCTCTAAACTGCATAGAAGGATATTCGGTTTTGTCCGCAATGGTTAGAAAATATTTGATTGAAACCTAATTATTCTTGCTATGGAATTGAATGCACTCACATCTATTACAAATACTCTTGTTGTTGTTGATTGTATATAGCTGCTGTTGCTCTGTTTACCGGATTTACCAATGGAGCTGGTCAGATCTGGCTGGACAATGTCCAGTGTGTTGGCACTGAGACTAGACTCATAGACTGTCCTGCTAATGCACTTGGATCACACAACTGTGCACATGTTGAAGATGCTGGAGTCAGGTGTCAAGGAACAAGTAAGTTAATGTGCACTGATTTATCCCTAAACACTCAATAAAATGTGAAAGTATGTGCAGGTATAAAAATAATACAAGTTCAAATGATTAAATTACAGAATAAGAATTATAACATTAAAAAAAAAATCATATTTATGGAGAACACAATAATAGTAAACTCTGTACAGGGTGTAGTTGGCAAATACACACCAGGAAATGAGTGTGGCTAAATAAACAAAAAAAAATATGAAAAATGTGCACTTATAGTGGTTAAATTATATGATTTTGAACTGAGAAACCAAGAAAATTGACAAAATAAAGTCTAATTAAGTCTTTAATATGTAATATCTTGGAATATGGTCTGACATACTGACTGTCTATTCATGTATAGGAGTCTCCAAAGCACAAAACATTTAACATCATTTGGTCAATTAGAAAAGAACAAAACACCTTCAGGTGTTTTTAAAAAAATATATTAACCCTTCATTTATTTGAATTGATGTTTTCAACACCCTTAATCCCCAGTTCATCTGTACGTACATCAAGTGATGCTTTTTGTTATGCTGAATGCTCATTTTAACGTTACTCATAGGAGTATAAATTTACCTACCTACTTACCTACTAATCAGCAACAAAAAAAATCTACATAGAAATGTCAACATTTTATAGTTATTTAATTAAACAGTGAAAGAATTATTAACCAAGTCTAGCCCAATCAGAGACTGTTGAAGATATAATTTCATTTACTATACACCCAAATACTTATTAAACTCATAGAACTTTTAAAATATGGAACACTGTATAATGTAGCACCTAGGCTAACTGTTTCCAATCGTCATCAAGTCAGAGTTCATTCTCACATTATTATCACTCTCCTGCAGGTTGTACTCGGTCACAGTGTGATTTTTTTAAAATTTTTAACAGCATGTACTCAGGGAGCCATCAGACTCCAGGGAGGCACTACCACACAAGGCCGTGTTGAGATCTGCAACAACAACGTGTGGGGCACAGTCTGTGATGACTTGTGGGGTGCTGTTGATGCACAAGTGGCCTGTAGACAACTGGGATTTCCTACCTCAGGTAAAATGTTTAACACTTATATGCTTTGCTGCTATGATCAGGTTGGGTAGTTTTTGTAGTGAGAAAGTTAGCTGTAAAAACCCTGGAAACTGGCAAGCTATTTGCTATAGCTACTAAAGTATTTGTGGGTAATGAGCTTGCCAGTTTAGGTGTTAACACCCATGTAATATCACATATCACATGGTCAAGAACCTAAAAATATTATTTTGAAAATATCTAGCATGGAATATATTATAATACTTACTACATGAGTCAGAGTATGATATGGTGAAATATTTCACTAGCAGGCTAATTTAGTTTCAAGAGTCAGGAGTGAAAATAAATTAGCCTGCTTGTGAAATATCTAGCCATATCATTCTGCTGAGTGTAATAAGTGGTTTATTCCACGCTAGATATCTTCACTGTTTAGTTAGTACTAGGGCTGGTAACTCACTTAAAGTTGGCTGCAGCAGATATTTTAGCAGCTGCTCTAGCCCTGTAGAGTACTACACCAGAGGAAGGTAGTTGTAAAAACCTGGAAAAGTGGCAAGTTAGGCAGGTTGCTATAACTACAAGGGTAATGAACTTGACATTACAGCATGAAATATGTGAGTTATTTCACGGTCATGTACCTAAAGATATCATTGTGAAAATATATAGGGTGGAATATATATATATATACATATCTGGAACTAAACAATCACTCATAGTGCTGAATGTTCTTTATAGCATTACTCATAGGAGTATTATTTTGAAATTGCATCCACAACAGGTGCTGTTGCTCTTACCACTGGATTCACCAATGGAGTTGGTCAGATCTGGCTGGACAATGTCCAGTGTCGTGGCACTGAGACTAGACTCATAGACTGTCCTGCTAATGCACTTGGCACACACAACTGTGGACACATTGAAGATGCTGGAGTGAGGTGCTCAACAACAGGTAAGTTATTGTGCACTAATTTATCCCTAAATACTTGATAAACTATTAAAATATTACAAATAAACTATTCATTAAGCCAAGGATGTCATGTGAGTGTGGGGACCATAACTGCAAACACATTGAAGATCCTGGATTTGAAACATGTGGGGCTACTGGACGAAAGCCTTCATAGCATTTGAATTCATTGAATCTATTTTACTAGTCCCACATTCTGATTGAGCACGTTTCCAGTTACAACTGAAAGCCATTTTTTACATTTAAGGCATGATGGATTCTGATTTTTCTATAATTTTGTTCTGTTTCTCTTGCTTTCCTTCATATAAGGGATCATAGAAAATTAAATGTTTGAAAAATGTATATGTAACATGAGAGTATATGGCTAGACAATTTCAAGCAATGTGATTGGTCATTTCTATATAATCCTGCAAGACAAGAGATACTAGTCATTTCAGGAGTAAAGTATCACTGTCCAGTAACTTATAACTTTTAAAATATTACCACAGTTACTCCAAATCTTCCCTTCTCTCATTTAAAAACAATATTGAAGTTCCTGCGTCCTCTCCATTTTAGTTTAACAGACTGCACCATTACTACGTGGTGGCATTGTTAGGAATGGTTGCTGGGTTATAAATTGGTTTGGCACTGTGCAGTCACTTTGAAAGATACCCTTTCTGTGCTTGAAGATGTTACAGCCCAAGCCCTTCAAGATTCTAATGTGATAGCTCCCTCACCAAAGTAATGCCCAACTATTATGTAAAGATAAGCAGCTCAATCAGAAGTGTTGTGCTTTTTGTAATGCTATCACCTGTACAGTTACCAATGTTTACTCTAATTATAGTATGCACTCAGGGAGGCATCAGACTCCAGGGAGGCACTGCCACACAGGGCCGTGTTGAGGTCTGCAACAACAACGTGTGGGGCACAGTCTGTGATGACTTCTGGGGTACTCCTGATGCACAAGTGGCCTGTAGACAACTGGGATTTGGTACTACAGGTAAAAAATGCACCAGTAGATTGCCATGTTTTATATTTGTGGGGTCACTAACTTTAATATAAGGATTGGTCTATAGATTTACAGTATAACACATATATAGTTTGCAGACAACTGGAAGTCTGTTTACAACTAATATTAAGTGTCTGTGCATGAATGTCAATGTTTCTATTAGCTTAACTTCATGTAGATTGTAGTATTAATGTAAGTGCATTATAATATTACTAGCAAGTAACCTGCCACTCTGTGGCGCTTGATGTACTAATTTTTTTTTTGCAAAGTTAAGAATGCAGTACATAAGATATATGTATCCATGGCTTCCCTCTGCTGATTCCTTTCTTCCTGAGCTATTTCAGGTTTTCTCATTCCTCTCAATTCATGCATCATTCCCTTCTCCTTTGTCGATCTCTCCAGCCCCTAATCTCTGTCCTTTCTGTGTATTTTCTGTCACTTCTTCATTGAAGTGGTTACATCAGTCAGCCTTTTCTCACCTGCTTCTGTTTTTCTTGACTCTTGCATTCCCTTGCTGCTCTGCCTTTCTTCTACCAGGTAAATACTGCCTTGAGACAGGAAAATGAGGATTGTGTGTGTGTGTGTGTGTGTGTGTGTGTGTGTGTATGTGTGTGTGTGTGTGTGACTATGCTCAAGGTGATAATAGGATGTTGCAACAACTACCCTTGTCATGACAACTAAAACAGATGACAAGGGTAGTTGTTGCAACATCCTATTATCACCTTGAGCATAATAACACACACACACACACACACTCACACTCACACACAAACACACACACACACACACACACACACACAACCATGTCTCAAGGCAGTATTGAAGCTGCCAGGTCTTTTTATTTATTATAGTCATAGTCACTAGAATGCCCACAGAGCCGAAAATTTATGACCTCAAATATCTCGTCAAAGAACAACACCTGGCTAGCTCTATAGCCTAGCTACATTTTAAACCTAGTGTGCTAGGCCCGGTGAGTGTGGTAAGTGTGTGCCGCACGGAGACAGTCGAGGGTTTGAGTTTCACACGGTACCTATTTCTCCATTTCAGGTAATGATGATACTTTACCAACTCTGCACAGCTAACTCTGCACAGCTCGTGAATTATTCATGAATACACACCTTTGGTTGTTGTTACTGACACACAAGCATCACAAGGTGCAATTGCTCTGTTTACATGCTTCACGCAAAAAATGAAAAGCGAACAAGGAAATAAATAAAAACCAACAATTGCCAGTTAGATAATCTGTATCACAATTCTGTGCCATTTTTTCTTCCTACATTGTTCTAGTGGAAAGCCCACCAGCTGCTGTTCTACTTATACCGGATCTATATCACATTAAAGCAATGTGAAACATATAGTTTGTTATAGACCTGGAGGGTGCTCTAAGACACTAATGTTTAGGTTACAAAATCTCTGAGTAACTTTCAGGAATAATTAATTGGATGATTATTTCAGTTTCATAGATATAGTTGCGTGATAATAATGTCAATAACAGGTGCTGTTGCTCTTACCACTGGATTCACCAATGGAGTTGGTCAGATCTGGCTGGACAATGTCCAGTGTGTTGGCACTGAGACTAGACTCATAGACTGTCCTGCTAATGCACTTGGCACACACAACTGTGGACACATTGAAGATGCTGGAGTGAGATGTCAAGGTAAGTAATCAAATTATAGTCACGGTTTCTATATTATGTTCACCTTTTGACATAATTAAAGAAAAGAGCAAAGGAGTCATTGAAATTTCTTCATATGTTGATACAATTGAGACATAGTATATATTAGCTATGTTATTAGGTTCAATCAAAATTATGGCAGAATTTATTATATAATCAATTTGTCATGATGATTGGCAACAGAGTTAATATATGGTAGTCTCAAGGTGCTTAGTTAGCAGACCCTGTGAGAAGAAGTCTCTTGGAATGTTATTTATGATAACCATGATTTTGCTATTTTAATAAAAAGAACCAACACACTTTATACCTTTTGATTGAAAATGCTTTAATCTATTGTTTGTCATTACAGCATGCACTCAGGGAGGCATCAGACTCCAGGGAGGCACTGCCACACAGGGCCGTGTGGAGATCTGCAACAACAACGTGTGGGGCACAGTCTGTGATGACTTCTGGGGTGCTGTTGATGCACAAGTGGCCTGTAGACAACTGGGATTTAGTACAACAGGTATAACTTAGAGTTTTCTGTTCAATAATGAGCAAAATAATCTCATCGTCAGTGTAATAATTTAATTTGTTCATTTAAATTGTGCTTATAATATTATGGCATGATTGTATTAACAGGTGCTGTTGCTCTTACCACTGGATTCACCAATGGAGTTGGTCAGATCTGGCTGGACAATGTCAGCTGTCGTGGCACTGAGACTAGACTCATAGACTGTCCTGCTCTTCCACTTGGCACACACAACTGTGCACACATTGAAGATGCTGGAGTGAGATGCATACCAGCTCCAAGTGAGTTTTACAGCTTAGAAAGACTGGAATCCATGTATTTATTTTGACATTAAATATTTTAACATATATATTTATATATAATATATATACACGTATATATATAGATGATGCTGGAGTTAGCAATTGCAGGTGACATATAACTGATGTTTATTAGACTTTAAACTCTAATCCAAAGGAATAGTTCAGTCTTATAGGAAGTACTGTACTGTATTAAATTTGTAACACCAGCAAAGCTTAAAACGTATTATAATATAATTGACTCACAAGTACCCTCGCCACATAGTGGCGCTTGACGTATTGCAAAGTAAGAATGCAGTAGCACAAGTTATCTTGCTCAGTTACCATTCTCTACATTGGTTAAGGTTACATAAGTTTCCCTCTCCTGCTCTCTTTTTTCTGAACTATCTGAGCTTTTCTTATACTCCACCCTCTTTTCTTCAGCTCTTCTTCTTGAGTCATGGAGTCCCCTTTTCCTTTGTCTATCTCCCCTGCTTCTGAATTTCTGTCCTACTTTGAGAAACTTTTGTATTCTATTTTGTACTTTCGCCTTCCTTCTGGAAACTAACCCCCGCCTTTACTCCTCGATTCCACCCACTTTTTAGTTACAATTAATCGCTGCCTTCTCCCCTTACATTTTAAACCTATGCCGCTTACTTCGCCAACTCCACCCGCTTTTTATTTTACCTTCTCTTTCGTACTTTCGCCTCCAGATTTCCGTCTATTGCTCCCGCTTTTTAGAATTAACTAGCAATTTCTACTGAATGTGATGACACTTTACCTAATGTGAGATGACGCCGCCTTACCAATCCATCCAAAGCTTATGAATTATTCATGAATACACACATCACCGGTCGTCGTCATTACTGACATACAAGCAGTATTACTAGTGATGTGCTTGAGCACAAATGGCGAGCGAGCCTAAAGACTATACTATTTTTATATGAATGATTTTGACTTCTAACTGAAGCTACTGAAAATAAGGTCCAGTTTTTTTATTTCGCATACACGGTAAAGGGATTTCAGTGCCATAGTAACAACTCTCTGCAACTGCTTGAATTGAAGGGAAAAAACAACAACAAAACAATATATGTTATTTAAAAGTTTTCTTTGTGATATTGTTTAGCTAAGTAGTGGTTGTAACACACAATGCTTTGACACAACTGGACATGCACCTACACAGACTTACCTTTGCGGTAGTCTAGTAGACAATGTATTTTCAAGTAAATACTGTTGCGCACGGCTTATAACCATGACAAAGAGCGCATTGACTTACCACCGCCACTAACTCGAATAGAAATGGAAGTCCCTTAAGTTTTC
>WLWI01004710.1_pt1 | contig 11490 bp, 10 predicted proteins | sample 6701501 | NCBI WGS metagenome assembly WLWI01 (sample SAMN12718690, study PRJNA515312) | sponge metagenome | isolation source: marine sponge | host: Mycale hentscheli | place: New Zealand: South Island, Marlborough, Capsize Point | collected 2014-11-01
AGGATTCTGTTTAGTGCAATTTGGGACGGGGTCGACCACATAACTAACACAAAAACGCGAGGGTCAAAGTACAAAATGACATACGTACGTCCAAACATATATACAAATAAATAAATAAATAAATAAATAAACATCCCCGATTTTCGATTGTGTTACCCCTGTGAGTGGCGAGCGAGCGTAGACACTCACAGGGGTAACACAATCGAAAATCAGGGATGTTTATTGGCGAGCGAGCGTAGCGAGCGAGACACTTACAGGGGTAACACAATCGAAAGTATGGGATGTTTATTGGCGAGCGAGCGAAGCGAGCCAGACAGTATTAGGGGTGGATAATGCAAAATCGGGTATATGTTATATATATGTATGTATGTATGGATGGTACGTATGCCATTTAAACGCGCGCGCGGAGAACGTTTTTCTCCAAAAAAACACGTCTTTTTAGGCTTGACCCCAGTTTATTCTGAAACTACAGCATTAAGCAAGCCTTACTTTATACTTAAGCTCCAAAGTGTGAGAAAATTCCTGCGAAAACGCTTGCTTTTCAAGAAACAAAAAGTTGATTTTACCGGTTACTATGGCATAGACGACCCATTTCCAGACAAAGTCTGGAAATGGGTCGTCTATGCCATAGTAACCGGGGATGTTTGTTTATTTATTTATTTATTTGTATATATGTTTGGAGGTACGTATGTAATTAAACGCGAAGTTTTGAACCTAATTTCAAAACTTCGCGTTTAATTACATACGTACGTCCAAACATATATACAAATAAATAAATAAATAAACAAACATCCCCGATTTTCAATTGTGTTACCCCTGTAAGTGTCTCGCTCGCTACGCTCGCTCGCCAATTATATGCATGGGTAAAAGGTCGTCACATTCATTAGGTGATTAATTGTTACTAAAAAGCTGGTGTGACGTAGTCCGGCGTAGCCAGACCCTTTACCGAACTGCTATGCTGGGAGACATGGCTTTACAAATTTGTTCTGCCGCACATTATGTTACGTGGTCAATTACCGGTCAATTACCGTTTTCAATATAACAATTAATATAATAATAACTGAAACTACCATTGCAGTGAACTACAAAAACTAAAACTAAGCAAATTTTTGTTGTAAACAATTCACCTTAAATTATTTCATCATTAAATGAAGGTATTAATTATCATCAAGGAAAAAATATATAATACTAAAAATATAAAATATCATACTTTTTTTTATAATTATTAAAGATTTCATACAAATATGTTTTTTTGAAGTTACTTTGGAAAACTACCTGCAATACTTTCAAAGAGTCATTATTGAATAATTTAGAGTGACAAAATTAATTAACTAAAACTAAGTCAGTTGGTAGCAATAACTAACTAAATCTTCTACATGATAGCTATTGAAGACGAGTGCAATGCCACATGCGCTATCACACTCAACGGAGTGGAGTTAGTGTGGTGTATGCATAACAATGAATATGAACATCTGTTCACACATCAGTATTGTTAGGTGATCACTGATGGTTACACATGACCCACTAACATCCATTACCTTATCACATTATGGTGCTCGGGCGGATGGGATAAAAATAGTCACTCAAGCCTACCTCTCCAATCAAGCTACCACCCTGACTAACCTCATTGATAACTTGCCATCTTGATCATGTGCCACATGGATCTGCAATCTATTGCCCCGCCCCTTGAATCTCCTACCTAATTGCTATTGCAATGCTAACCTCATTTAAACACTTTAAATCATTATACTAAATAATGTTCTGTGGCCGGTTTTAACATGGGCCATATGAGAAACACTTAGTATTGTACTCAACACCACCTATATAAAAAAAACGTTTGGTTTTGATATTGCAATGTAATTGCTGGTATCACCCACAACTCTACATAACGTGTGTATTTTATCCATGGTTTCCCTCTCCTGTTCTGTATTCCTAAACTATCCCAGAGAAGGGAATCCACGAGTGGATTCCCTTTTCTTCCTTTGACGATTTCTCTGACTTCTCTAATAGTATAGTGTGTTATGAATTCATGCAAATTCATCTAATTCTTAAAATAAATCAACAGGCTGGTAGGAATTGAAATTTGGTTATGACTATTTTCATCTTATGTAAAACTTTATATGCAATGCACATTAGCTTACACTGCCTGAAAAGTGTCCATTGACAACCCTAACAAAATCATAAATTAGTGTGTAACATGTTGATAACTAGTTGGCTAACCTCTACAACATTGTAAATTTTTTGTTAACTCTAATTATCAAGACAATTTACGGATTTTGTTATGGTGTAAATGGTCTCTTTTACCCTGTGCTAGAATCTCTCTGTTCACAGTATACAGTGTTATCTTGGCATATTATACAATGATAATCTTACCACTATGTTTCTGTAATTTACAATAACATACTCTACAAAATTTCCCAATGTTATATAGTTTTGCAAAACAATCTTTCCACCGTTGTGAAGGGCTCTAAACTACAATGTATTTCTATTAAATTTGTTTTGTTTTTTTTAAGTTATTGTTGACGCAACCACTTATCAAATCAATAGCATCATTAACATTGTAGTTTCAGTTTGGAAATAATAATAATGTAATATGACTATTAAATAATGACTTTACAAAACTTATGTCCTTTAAGATTAAATCCTTATTATTTATTGAAACAGAAATCACTAAGATAATAATATGCATACAATATCAGTTCACATTATCATAAGCAACATTATAAGACATACTAACAGTTTCTGTTTGCTGTGTCAGTTCTACAGTCTCATAAACAGGGCTATCTGATTGTTCCGGCGTGCTTGCTTGTTTCTGAACTGTCTTACTCTTCACAATCTTATGAACAAACAATGCTCCAATAACAAAACTCATGGAAATGACTACTAAAAAACTCAGTGGTAAAGCTGCTATGATGACATTTTGAATATTGTAGCCATTATTCTGTAAGTACACATCTGAATTAATACATCAATAAAACAGATAGTATTCAACTTACAATACCATGTTCAGTAGTGGTTGAAGTTACAAAAGAACAAATGCTTTCATTGATGCCTACTTCAATACATAAAGATCTGATATATTTATATGAAAACTTTTTTCCGAACCAATATAATGCTCCATCATAAAATTTAATCCAGAAATACACTTAACCATAGATAGAGAATGATAACTGAGCTCCATTGCATGGCAGGGTACTTGTTTGTTCCAAAATAAAATATTCTATGCTATGAATTGTCCATAAAAGTAGAACACAACTTAAAGCTATTGTTAATAGTATTGTTGACATTGAATATGTAAATTGATAATAATATGTTGCTGCACTATATGAATTTATCTGATAGATATTTCAGTTAGGTAAACCTATATACAATGTTTCATGCTCATTTTCCTATTTAAAAAAATATTCCCTAGAATTGATTATCTCTAATTTATTAGGTACTGAACTGAGCCTGATAACTGTTGCCACATAGAAAATGCATTAAAGTAAACAGGATGTGGCTTAGGGCAATATTTTTCCATATCACCTGTGTTCATAGTTATTACGTTGGTTATTACGTCCCCCTAGGTAAATTTCTTGTTACCAAGGTATTCACGCATGAGCAGTACCTAATAAATTTATTATCCATTGGATACCCGAGAATATCACGAGTCTGTTGGCTTAGTATTTACGCTCGTGCCTGCGGCACTCGCGTAAATACTAAGCCAACAGACTCGTGATATTCTCCTGTATCAAATGAATAATATATATTTATCAAGAATCGACAACTAATCCACATAATACTCTAGGTCATTTTTTGGGGGACTACATTTCACAAACAAAGTGAATCAAAATGATTGCCTACTATCCATACTTATGTTACTGTTTGATAGTAAAACATATAAACACACATGAATCCCTCAGAAAACAATTGTTTACTTCAAAGTGATTGCACTTAGAACTAAAAAACAAAAATCAAAAGCAGCAGCTAAGCTATATCAATAATTTTTGGCTGCTAAAAAGTTTTAACTTTTTTAACTTTATTTTAAAGCTGATATTTCAAGCTAATGACATCATTAATCTTTTGGAATAAAGAACTCAATATTAATAAAAAGTTATGTTCTTCAAACAAGTAGTAAAAGTGACTACATATCATTAAAATTAAATTTGGCCTTTAACAAACTTCATATAATTTGCTTTGTAAAGTTGTGATAGAATAATCATAAAATTGAAGTGCAATGTAACAAACAATGCATTTACGTGTGAGGTTAATTAAGTAATGCTTTGTCCACTCTTTGCTTTGGATTGACAGTAAGCAACATTATCGGTTAAACTCATCTCATTAACCATATCCAGCTCTATTTCTTCATAAAGTGGCCCTTTAGACATTCTCTCATTACCATCATTGATTTCATCTGAAGAAATGGGCTTGGAAGTATTATTTCTGTTGTGGCTATACTGGTAAAATTTCACCCCAAGTATTACCCCAATGACAATTCCGATTGAAAAAAATAGTATGTTACTTCCTAGTAGACTAGCCACTAGCACCCAAACTGACAAACACACTCCACCTGCTGATGCAATGTCATTGACAATCTAAAAAATAAATCTAAAATAGTAATGTGGACACACAAAAGGAAAATTAAACTCACATTAGTTGTTATGTTCTCTGAATTACTTCCATTGTTCATTGTGGTCACTAAATTGTCTAATTAAGAAAATTTTAAAATGTCATTTTATAAAGTTATCTTCATTACTTACATTTGAATGTGGAAATTTCATACATACAAACATTATACATCATATTTGCTCCACATTCCAAAGTATAACTTTGATTTTCAAAACTGCAATGTATGTCAGCATTAGTAGTCCCGTTTATATCAATGTTGTACTGAATTACTGAGAATAAGTTGTCAGAAAGAAGAGGACAATTTCCTGAATAAATACATTTTTAAAAATTATGTAATAGCTACATGAATAATATTTATATATAAAATTATATTATTACACGCATATATACATATATATTCTATACCATGACCCAAATTTACAGTATTAAATCCTATTCGTAAGTAGTTTTAAATATGACTTTATATAATTGTGTCTTACTAAAACTGAAAGTTGCATTCAAAATATGTGGGCATAACATCCATGATATGGTTATTTCATAGTGCATGCTTGCTTGCAAGCTAACTCTGAAATGAGTTGAATTGCTAACTTTATTTGGACCCAATATTGGAGTTGGAAAAATACTTATATTATAATTTAAAACACTGGTAGTCGTTGTCCATGTCAGAAAGTAGTTGTTTATACTTTCATTATGATAATCTTCGATTAATCTGAGCTGTGTTGGTATAAACGTTGTATCTGAAAATGAAAAAAATTATTAAAATGAAAATGTACAATCAAAAACTACTGCTGCACAATGTTAATTTAGTTTTTAGTACAAGGTCTGCATTCCATTTATCATTAATTGGTAGGGGAAAATGTTTTTCAATCATTATCATAATTTAAAGCTATAATTGTTACAATGACATAATATATTAAGCATTATTTATAAACTATCATTGTACAGCCTCATATATAATTGTTCAGCAAAATTAACATATCTGAGAACAAAGTGTGCAGAAAATGGTCATTTTAAAAACTTGAAAAGCTTGTGTAGAGAGTGATTAATATACTTTGATGCTTAGGACAATAGATAACTGACTCATTTTTTAAAACAATATTAGTTCTATAATAACCATCGGCATTATGTACTAAGAATAGTTAAGGTATTACCTGGATATATATATAGCTAATGTTCTTTCATTATTACATTCAATTTCAGTCAAGTTGAGAAGAGCAGAATGCATGAAGGATACACTAGTAACACTATAACTAGCATTAAAATAATCTACTTCTCCTCTAAAAACAACTGATCCAGGTCCTGTTCTAGTTTGAGTTGTATGGAAAAACATTCCAAAACTGAACGTTATTGATTGACTTTCGGGAAATTGAATCTCCAGTCCAGTATTGACAGTACAGATAAAAACTGCATTGTGTTCTTTACATGTTGGAGATAGTGTTGATTCTAAATTGTATCGAATATTAATATTTCTTATCATATATACACACCTGATAAGTAGCAACGTAATGTTAAGTTGACTATGAAAAGAATCCACTTCATTATCTATTAGATTTCAGGAAGAATATAGAACAATATAATGGCCAAACTGTTCAATTCAATAGAATAACAAAGAACCCCCTGTAACTCATCCCAAAATTACTCTGATCAAACTGCTGCCTAATCGTGCTCAATTCATACGCAATTTCATTAACTTTGCCGCCAATAACTTAGGCTATTACCTCGAGAGCCAGCCAGCTACCAGTAGTATAATTACTCCAGAGAATAGGTAGAGGCAATAAAAGGAAGTTGCAATTGACTGCACCCAGGTCAATAAAGGTTTTGAAGCAATAAATACATTTCAATTCTTGCTGCAAGTCAAAATCAGGGCTACAGTTGATTAGGTTGTTAAGCAAGGCTATTGCTGGCACCAGCTAGAGCACCAAACTAATACACTGACAATGCACAAGTAAATCTAGAGTGGCAAGTGATGTATAATTAATTGGCAATGAATACATGATGATATAAAAACATTAACATTAGGTAAAGTGGCATTGAAGGTACAGTACCCACTGTTTCCTTGGTTTGCCATCATGTTGTAAGTCCCATTGGAGTAGAATTACTGAGAAATTGAGAATTTGTCACAGATATGGCTGAGTAATCCTGTGGTCAGGTAAGAATTGAGATTGTGAATCATGGAGATAGCAAAAAGTGATGGAAGGTCACTTTGCAGGCTTTTACCTGACCCCAGGCCACTACTCCAACACTCCTTGGCTACAATGCATGATTATGTCTCAGGGAAGGTGGTGAAGTGTGCACATCACACCAAACATGGTTGAAGACATAACTAATGTGCACTTAGGGATGTACAGAGACATACATACTCGATAAACATCTTGGTAAAACACACTAGGGATGCAGGAATGGTTGCCTACTATTAGCTACTTTCCTACTTCGCCTGCTCGCGTCATTTGTTTCTATTTAGTGTTCAGTGCACGTGGTGTTTGTCTTCAGACCTGGTGTAACTTTTTGGTTAGGTGTCTTTTTTTTTTTTGTAATTGTCACCCGTTCACTTGTTGATTAGTTTGTAATTGTTTGTGCCCGGTTTTGTTTTTTGTGCTTGTGTTGTTGTCTGCAGGATTCTCTGACATCTGGATTTGCCCCGGATGAGCCAGAGAGCGCAGCCGTCGTGAGCGTGTAAGAGAGTCAAGAGTGGAAAGAATTCTGATTCAGCCATCGGTGGTGATTCAGTCGGTGATTCTGGTAGTGAGTATAGTCAGGGTAGAGCTGGTACTCATTTGCGTAGTAGTGCTGTTAGTCCTGAGAGTCTGTTAACTCCAGGTAGTAGTGTATATTTGAATAGTTTTAGTAGTAGTGCCTTTGGTAGACCGGAGGAAACCGTCTTAGGCATGTTGAATGAAGAGGAGAGTGCCCATGAGTTAGATGGGTCGGATCATAGTGAGGATTTACCCCGTGGTAGTGGGGTTAGTGGTGAATATGGGCCCCAGGGTTTTAAGACGCTCATGACCCAGTTTACAAAGATGATGGAGAACATGGCTGTTACTGGTGTATCAGCAGGTGATCATGCGAGTGCCGAAAAGAATAGGCAAGTTAACAATCTGCCCCCTAACAAGGACGGAGCAGATATTGCTAAGTACATTTGCAAGCTGGAAGCTGACTTACGTGATATAGGTGTACTGCCTGCCCGTTACAAATCTATTCTGTACCAGAACTGCCGTCTAAATCGGCTTCAGCTATAATTGCTTCCATAGACCCAGATTCGTGTATGTATGCTGAGTTGAAAGAAACGCTTGTAGATGCTTTGGGCTCTGGTAGAATCAGCTTAGGAATAAAGCTAATTTCAGACTTTCAAAGTGCTACTCGCTCAATGTCTTCCTTGGAAACGTTTGTGTACCTGAAGGGCCTGACTGACTCGATCAGCATGGTCACTTACAGCAAAGAGGACATGCTGCTGCTCATTGCCTGTGTAGTGTTTCGCACATCTAGACCATTGCACCAGAGAGGGGTGATGGATAGCAGGGAGGTCAATAGTTTCAAGGACCTGAACAAACTTGCGCTCACCCTCCAGACATCCGACTCAGACAGGTCTCATGCCGGGAAAAGTCAGGGCAGGGGCGGTTACTCCAGTGGCATCGAGTGTTTTAAGTGCCATAAAATGGGTCACCGTGCCTTTGAGTGTAAGTCGAGTGTTGGTAGTAGTAGCAAGTTTCAGAATGTAGTGTGCTATACATGTAGGGAGCCAGGACATAAATCGCCCGATTGCCCAAACAAAGGGAAGTGTGAATCTACTGACAGTAGCGAGAGCAAGAGTGAATCAGGGAAGAAGTTGAATTTGAAGAAGAGTGGGAGAACATAATATAATACTAATTGGGTGGCAGTCAGAGAATGTTCTTCGTATGTTGAAGGGTTTGTGAATGGTACCAAGTGTCAGATAGTGCCAGACACAGGTGCTGAAATTACCATAGTGCCAGGATGCTTGGTATACGAGCATCAGCTGAGAGATGAGAAAGGGCAAGTTAGAGGCTGGAAAGGAGTGCCTGAGTGGCTCCATACAGCAGTGGTAGATTTCTAATTCCAGGGTAAAACAGTTTCAATCTGTGGTGGCTGTTGCCCGCGAGGATACTTTGTGTGGGACAGTTTTGTACTCAGTGCCCATGGATGATTCCATGGCAGCCAAACTCCTTCTGGACGCTGCTTCAGAGTCAACTCTGGGGCAGGGCAATTACATGATACCCATAACATCCAGACATCCACATCTGCTGAAGGCTCTGTTGGGGCCCTAGAAACCCCACTGAGTCCTGAAAGCATCCCAAGGTGAATGTTGTCACCAGGTCTGCCCAAGAAAGCCAAAGTGGCTAAGATTGCGTCTGAGAGAATATGTGTTTGTGAGGCTAATCCCAGTTCTTTTAGGGATGAGTTTGAGACGTTGTCTCTTATTAATGTTACTTGTGATGATGTTGGGTCTGTGGATAGATCTGCTTTTGTATCTGGGCTTAGGGATGTGTCTCCCGACAGACAGGGTGTTGATGGTTTTGTTGGTGCTAATGGTTTTGTTTGTGATGATGGTTCTGTTGGTAATGTTGTTTCTGATAGCAACGATGTTCTGTAAGTAATGATGTGTCTGTAGATAGGGACGTGTCTAGTTCAATTGTGTCTGTTGATGCTAGTAATTCTGTGGGCGTGATAGTGGATTTGCAAAGTGTGCATGAGTGTGATGATCTTGATAATGTTGCTTCGGATGTGTGTGGTAGTCTTGATGTTCCGGTCTTGAAGAAAGAGGCAGGAAGAGACGTGCTGAAGAAAGAGACGTTAGATGACGAGTCCTTGAAGACTTGCAGGGACTTGGCAGACAGGAAGATAAATGGTTATAGTTGGAGGGATGGTTTCCTCATTCATTCGATCGTTGATATTGACAATAGTGTGGTCGATAGGATTGTCTTGCCGGTCAGTAGGAGGTGTCATGTAATGTCGTTGGCGCATGACAAGTCAGCACACGTGTCAGTACATTAGGTGAATACCTATAACTCTGTAATGAATGCATATTTTTTATTATGTTGTCTAGCATTAACAATAATAATTTCAGATATATTTCAATGTACTGTGACTAATTGTGTAGCTAAGAACATGGCTCATCAATATTCAAGAGATTTCCTTGCTATCACCACCATAATGTATTCAGTCATACAAACATACTGTCAACAAGAATAACATTACTTATTTTAGATAAATAATCTATTATTTCATTTGATCTATAATGTTATAATAATAACTTGAGACCCTTATGGTGCAGTCACAAAAGTTACAATAAAGATATTCCCTATTATTGTTAAAGAGTATTAAAGACAGTAGCATTTAATTTTTACAAAATAAAAGAAACAGTTAATCAATTAATTAATGCAATGCATGAATTTTGTTTCAATATTAATAGTATAAAGAGTCTCTTAAAGCATCGTGTTGTTTCTATGTGATAAAATTTTCGATACAAATCAGTTAGTGAGCATTAACAGTTGACTTTACCATAAGAAACATTACATGCCATGTCCACCACTTCAGTTTGTTCTTTCAATTCTACTGTTTCATAAACCGGAAAATTGTTCTTTACTACATTATCTTCTGCTGTTTTAATTTTCTTAATCTTCCTCAACTTTTGATCTAGCAATACTCCAACAACAACACCCACGAAGACGCCAATGAATAAAGTCGATAAAGATACCACTGTTATGATGATTTCTGGCAAACTATTGCCATGTCTCTGCAAGTACATGTCTGATGGCTATAAACAATTGAATAAACTGTATACTATGAACTTACCTCATATGAGAGAGTCAAAGTGGCATCACTATGCATAATGTCTGAAAAAGCAAGACAAAAATATAAAAAATATACATTTACATGAACAAATTTTTGACAAATATAAGTAGAAAAGAGTATTCATTAATCACTTCACATCAAATATTTTTAGCTGAAATGTATATTGAATCTTATAGATGTACATAAAAATTAGTTTAAAAAATCATGCAAAAATTAAAATTTCAGTTTTTGTATTTGATATGAAGCTTTCATATTATAATACTTTGATATCTATTTTTGTTTTCAAAATTTTTAATTAATATAGATCACATTAAGTATTTTTACAGAAAGAATACATACCCTTTCCATATGAAGGTTTTTTCCAATTTTTGTCCAGTCCACAATCCATTGTTTCATTGTAATCCATTGAGTTTCTTAAGTTGCACTCCACGAAAGCTAAAGTACTTCCAGTTTGATTTATGACATATTTTAGAGTGTGTATGATATTAGAATTCATGATCAACTTCCTATCAGTCATAATATTGAAAATTATAAAATGGATAATAAATGTATAACAAATGTTGTACCTATTTTGAAGAATCTACTTATGTATGATTTATTCCCCAATGATATTGTTACATTACCACATTGTCATGTAAACTCAAATAAGTAGATGGTACATGAGTACTTCTCTCACTGAGGCCTTCAGCTGAAGTAGGACTGATTGATACAAAATAATAACTATCACTTTTAACATCCACAAATTCCCATGTCATCACAAAATAGTTGATGTCATTCAGTCGTCCACTTGGAACAAGTGTTGCATAAGAGAATGTAGAAGCTAAAAATATTTATAACATCAATACATATAACAAAATTTTTTAAAAACTAACTAAGAGCAGGACACTTCACATCAGTTGACCATCCATTTGCAGTACAATAGGTTTGATACTCTATTGAAGATGTGTCAATGCTGGTATATTATCCATAAACCATCCTTGTTTAAACTGTAACTTCTATTTTGCATAGAATTTTCTACATTTCTATCAAACAAGCATGAACCTACATACATTAACCAGAATATTATTTAAAAAA
>WLWI01004712.1_pt1 | contig 11482 bp, 6 predicted proteins | sample 6701501 | NCBI WGS metagenome assembly WLWI01 (sample SAMN12718690, study PRJNA515312) | sponge metagenome | isolation source: marine sponge | host: Mycale hentscheli | place: New Zealand: South Island, Marlborough, Capsize Point | collected 2014-11-01
CACACTCATGTCGAACACTTTATGCTTGTAATCATATTCATACATGTGGTTTAGGACCTGCAAACCCACTGCAGGTTCAGACTACGTGTTCTACATTTAATGTCTTGTAAATTCTTATGTATTTTGTCGATAAGTTTAAAGCCCAAACCTCTTACCATCATTAGGGGAGTTAGCCACTTTTGGGGTTACATAGTAAGGCTGCAATTGTCATAGGTGACAGCGGCTGCACTTGTGATTCTCCCGAGGCCATTGGGATCTTGTCAGCCTGGTCCTTCGAACACATACATTTTAATTGAACCTGCTCGGGACTTTACACACCCCGAACAATATCGAAGGAGGGGAACTTGTCCAAATTTACTTAATTAGCATATTTTACGGTTCGACATCTTTGCCTGATCATATCGAAGGAGGGGAACTTGTCCAGAATCACTTAATTAGCATATTTTACTGTTCAACATTTTTGCCTGATCATATCGAAGGAGTGGAACTTGTCCAGAATCACTTAATTAGCATATTTTACGTTCGATATCTTCACCTGATCATATTGAAGGAGGTGAACTTGTCCAGAATCATTTAATTAGCATATTTGATGGTTTGGCATCTTCACCTGATCATATCGAAGAAGGGGAACCTGTCCAGAATCACTTAATGAGCATATTTTACTGTTCGACTTCTTTGCCTGATCATATTGAAGGAGGGGAATTTGTCCAGAATCATTTAATTAGCATATTTTACGGTTCGTCGTCTTCACCTGATCATATCAAAGGAGGGGAACTTGTCCAGAATCGCTTAATTATCATATTTCATGGTTTGGCATCTTCACCTATCATATCAAAGGAGGGGAACTTGTCCAGAATCGCTTAATTATCATATTTCATGGTTCGACATCTTCACCTGATCATATTGAAAGAGGTGAACTTGTCCAGAATCACTTATTTAGCATATTTTTCAGTTTGGCATTTTCACCTGATCATATTAAAGGAATCGAACTTGTCCAGATTCAATTAATTAGCATATTTCATGGTTTGGCATCTTCACCTGATCATATCGAAAGAGGTGAACTTGTCCAGAATCACTCATTTAGCATATTTTACAGTTTGGCATTTTCACCTGATCATATTAAAGGAATCGAACTTGTCCAGATTCACTTAATTAGCGTATTTTATGCTTCGACATCTTCACCTGATATTATTAAAGGAGGGGAACTTGTACTGAATCACTTAATCAGTTATTTTTTCGGTTTGGCATCTTCACCTGATCATATCGAAAGAGTTAAACTTGTCCGGAATCTCTTAATTAGCATATTTTATGGTTTGGCATTTTCACCTGACCACATCGAAGGAGGGGAACCGGTCCAGAATCACTTATGGCATTTTCACCTGGTAATATCGAAGAAATGGAACTTGTCCAGATTCACTTAAGTAGCATATTTTTCGGTTCGGCAACTTCACCTGATCATATTGTAGGAGTGGAACTTGTCCTGAATCGCTTAATTAGCATATTTTACAGTTCGATATTCTCGCCTGATCATATGGAAGGAGGTGAACTTGTCCAAATTTGCTTAATTAGCATATTTTATGGTTTGGCATCTTCACCTGATCATATCGAAGGAGCGGAACCTTTCCAGAATCGCTTAATTAACATATTTTATGATTTGGCATCTTAACCTGATCATATGGAAGGAGGGGAACTTGACCACAATTGCTTCATTAGCATATTTTATGGTTTGGCATCTTCACCTGATCATATCGAATGAGGGGAACTTGTCCAGAATCACACTTAATTTGCATATTTTTCAGTTCGGCATCTTTGCCTGATCATATTGAAGGAGGGGAACTTGTCCAGAATCACTTAATTTGCATATTTTACAGTTTGGCATTTTCACCTGATCATATCGAAGGAGGGGAACCAGTCCTGAATCACTTAATTAGCATATTTTACTGTTCGACATTTTTACCTGATCATATCGAAGAAGGGGAACTTGTCCAGAATCACTTAATTAGCATATTTTACTGTTCAACATCTTCACCTGATCATATGGAAGGAGGGGAACTTGTCCAGAATCACTTAATTAGCATATTTTTTGGCTCGGCATCTTCACCTGATCATATGGAAGGAGGGGGACTTGTCCGGAATCACTTAATGACCATAATTTACTGTTCGACATCTTTGCCTGATCATATCGAATGAGGGGAACTTGTCCAGAATCACTTAATTAGCATATTTTTCAGTTCGGCATCTTCACCTGATCATATCGAAGGAGGGGGACTTGTCCGGAATCACTTAATGACCATTATTTTACTGTTCGACATCTTTGCCTGATAATATCGAATGAGGGGAACTTGTCCAGAATCACTTACTTAGCATATTTTACAGTTTGGCATTTTCACCTGATCATATTAAAGGAATCGAACTTGTCCAGATTCACTTAATTAGCATATTTTATGCTTTGCATCTTCACCAGATATTATTAAAGGAGGGGAACTTGTCCTGAATCGCTTAATTATCATATGTCATGGTTTGGCATTTTCACCTGATCATATCGAAGGAGGTGAACCTGTCCAGAATCACTTAATTTGCATATTTTTCAGTTCGACATCTTCACCTGATCATATCGAAGGAGGGGAACTTGTCCAGAATCACTTAATTTGCATATTTTACAGTTTGGCATTTTCACTTGATAATATCGAAGAAATGGAACTTGTCCAGATTCACTTAATTAGCTTATTTTTCGGTTCGGCATCTTCACCTGATCATATTGAAGGAGTGGAACTTGTCCTGAATCACTTAATTAGCATATTATACAGTTCGATATTCTCGCCTGATCACATGGAAGGAGGTGAACTTGTCCAGAATCACTTAATTAGCATATTTTATGGTATGGCATCATCACCTGATCATATGGAAGGAGGTGAACTTGTCCAGAATCACTTAATTAGCATATTTTATGGTTCGGCATCTTCGCCTGATCATATTGAAGGAGGGGAACTTGTCCAGAATCACTTAATTAGCATATTTTATGGTATGGCATCTTCACCTGATCATATCGAAGAAAGGAACTTGTCCAGAATCACTTAATTAGCATATTTTACGGTTCGACATCTTCGCCTGATCATAATATTGTAAGAGGGGAACTTGTCCAGAATCACTTAATTAGCATATTTTACAGTTTGGCATCTTCACCTGATCATATTGAAGGAGGGGAACTTGTCCAGAATCACTTAATTAGCATATTTTATGGTATGGCATCTTCACCTGATCATATCGAAGGAGGGGAACCAGTCCAGAATTACTTAATTAGCATATTTTATAGTTGGCCGTGTTTATTGGACTAAACTATAATGAGAGATACTACCAGGGACCATTTAGTTAGCATATTTTATAGTTGGACTTGTTTAGCGGAATAAAATATAATGAGAGAAACTGGGGGAGTGGGGGGGGGGGGAACCACGTAAATAGCATTTTATATAGTTGGACTTGTTTAGTGCACTAAAATTTTAATATAATACCACACTTTTTTGTATTGAAAATGACTAGGCTATGGTATTAGAACATTTTATTTACTATATTACATAATTAGATGAATAAAACTATCAAAATAACAAAATATCATACGTATAATACATATTAATAATTAAATTGAATTAATTTTTTATATTTGTAAAACTTACTTAATCTTAATATTGTAGTATCTGAGAGAATGTGATTGTGTTGATCACGCCCTCCAAATATTACTATTTCTGTGAGCTCAGAAGAAATATCAAAAGCAGTAGCACGATGATATCGTCTAGGCTGTGACAAGATGGTCATCTAAAGTACAAAACTTTGAACAATAATCATGACATGCAAATTTTAACATTATGATTTCTAGACTAATCAAATACACTTGAAACATGTATTGCTTGAATATTTTGATCAATAATATAATTACAAAAAAATTTAATTTCAGTATATCTGAAATGTCAAATAGTCTTAATGTTTTTTCTTCTCAAATTGTCTTTAAAAAGAAGTTTTACTGAAGTCTTGCAATTTTTATCATTATGATTTCTAGAATATTATAATTAAACACAATTCAAATGTTTTTTGTATGAATATTGAGATCAATAATTTATTTACAAAATACATTTTAACTTTAACATAATTATCTGTGATGGCTAATGGTCTTTTTTGTATCTCTTTTTGCATGAGAATACTACACAATAATGTTCTTGTTTGTATTCAATTTGTCAAAAATTTTGGTCCTCATTCAATGATTCAGTCTGTCTCAGCTGAAATAGTTATAATTGATTAATGAAGAGGACTTTGGCAAGAAGTCAAAATGTTGTGTTTAGTTTAAATTAACAATATTATGGCTGTTAGAATGAGAAAAATTGCGATTTTCATACCTCTTATAAGGGTTTATTCGTTGATACAAAATATAACTCTGCATATGTACTTTAACATGTATTGCTGATAATTAGTGAAGTTTTTTCTAAAGGTAACCAGATAATTTTAGTAGATGTGAGAGTATTTACATTACAATTATCTTATACATATCATTTGTTAGCTTGTTGTATTTACTTTTACTGTATAAATTTATCATTTGTAATTAAAGTACATTCTGTTTTAATAAAATCTAAAATAGAAAAAGTTTATCGCAATAGCTGCAATAGCTTAATTATTATAAATCTAAATATTAAAACAATCTGGTCTGAATATTTCTTGATTAAACTGAAAATATCATTAATGAGTGATCACCTATAGATATGAGCATATCTGTAAACACATTATGTTCTTTGAAACTGTGTCTAGGTTAAAGATCTGGTGCTCTGAGCTACACAACTAGTGTTAGTATGTGTAAACTATCTATCATGAATGTTTTGTGTATGTCATAATATTTAGTGCAAATATATTAGCAATGAGTCAACAGTTGTCTCTTGCACTCTTTAGTAATAATGCTCATAGGCTCCAACTCTAACAGATGTAAAATTTCCTTTTCCCAGAATGTTCCTTGTTTTATCCGTGAATAATGTCAGCTAGATGATGTTAGATCATTGTGGAGATTTTGCTATTTTTATTCTAGAATAATATTCATTTATATTATACTAGTGATGTGCTTGAGCACAAATGGCGAGCGAGCCTAAAACTACACAATTGTTATATGATTGATTTTAACTTCTAACGCTCAAAGCTACTAAAAATATGGCCGAGTTTTTAAATTACGCTCGCTCGTCAATTATATGTCAATATATGAATAATGATAGAACAAAAACTCACTCATTTCCTTGCAATAATGTGGTATAATGAGAGCAACAATACAATTGGTAAAGGTTTGAAATGTTCGTAGCACAAAAAGATATATAGAAAAAGATTATTTTCACTAATGGTGGCATCTTCCACATCTATTAATTTATCTAATATTTAAAATGGCCAGATCCTGAAGGTATCTTGGCAATAACAGAGTCCATGAATACTTCAAGGTGTCATGAGGAAAGATTAATATACATGTAGAAGGACTCAACTATTTCAATTATGTTTTTTATGGTGGTTTGCAGCACGCAATATTTATTAAATTGATGAGCAAACAAGTGCATAATAAACAATTAAGGTTAATAGATCTATTTTATATACAAATTTTATATATATTTGAAATCTGACTGATGATTATAGTATCATGATGGTGTAAAATATGAATCCTTCTCACATCATGCTTATTAAGTATTTGACTACCTCAGTTTGATGCATAACATATGTCATAAATATAAATTGATTAAAACATTTGTGACCCTCTACAGGAAAATCGGGCACAACCAGCCCCAACGAACAATTTTGTTTTTGCACTTGCACACTCCTCCACAAGCAGATATTAAGCTCTCCAAGTTTTATCGCCGTAGCTTTAGCCATTCCCGCTATATATCACCCAACCGTTCCCTTCGTTAGGCTTATTTAATACAATTTTAAGAACTAAATCGATCTTTTTGCGATGTCTACGCATGCCGCGTTGTGCCCGATTTTCCCATAGAGGGTCACATTTTTCATCTATTGATTAATTCTAGTAAACATATTTAATGTAGTAAATTAAAAATGCAGAATGCTGCAGTGGTTGATAATTATCACAAGTCAGTAATTGTATCATGTATTTCACTGATTATAATATTTCACTTAATTTTAAGTAACTAGCATAATGTCAAAATAAAAGAATACTTATAATTAAATATGTAATGCAGTAAGGTCCCAATTATTATATACTTGGAAGACTGTAACTTGTTTACCTCATTTATATTATTCAACTAATTTAATTAAATAATTTTGTGAATTATTTCAACTGAACTATAATTATACAATATACCTGTTGCCAACTTTGTGCTTGTACATCGAGACACCAAACATTGTTAAAAGTCTTTTTGTCATCATGACCACCAATTACTAATAACTGTGGGTTGTTGGTATTATAATCAAGACAAACAGCTGCATGACCACTTCTAGGAGATGGTTGTGGGGCTCCATAAGGATACACAAGTTTGGTAAACACCTAGAAAAGAGTGAAACAAAATATACCAAATTTTCATAAACGCTTTAAATTTTAACACCATCAGACTGAAGTAGTTGTGTACCTATTAAAACTGCAGACAATATCACTGCATCATACAGTCATAATTACATGTACAACATGAACAAGGTGATGTACTTAAATAAAAAAATATAAAAATATTTCTAAATATAATATGGTAGAGTAAACACAAATAGCTATAAATATAAATGATAAAGTATTAATGTTACATAATTAAGATTAAAGTATATTTTGAAGGTTGACAGAAACTGGAATAAAATAAGATAACTAAACCAGTGAATTTAGGCAGATTGAAAATAATTTAGAGAAAATATATTATAAATAATGATATTATTAGATGTTTAATAAAAATATTACAAGATATTTATTTAGTCTACTTATATACATCTGCTCAATGTAAGCTGTTACATAAGTGACCTCTTAATACAACATTCTTTGTGAGTGCAGCTGCCTCCTGGCCTTTTATCAGCACTTAACTACACCATGTCTTGTATGCTCAACAGTACAATCTCTCTCCCTTTTCATCGTTATAAAGTGACTATAAACTCACTGATTCCTATAAACTGATCAGATAGTACTAATAATGTTAGCATGATTAATAGATTTTAGTTCGATATAACTCATATTACATAAACCACATTCTACATTAATATTAATTTTGGAGTATTATATTTATATTTGTAAAAAAACAAACATACTGAATGCATACTACTTGAGATGAGAAATGAATGTGATATAATAGTTCTAATCTGAACTTGATGGTGCTAGTCATTTTGCATATCATAAACTTATTAAATTGATAAATGTAATTGACATAAAGGTAGATATTTATCTTTGCATAACATAGTCTTTGTATGAACTGATTGATGTGAATAAACTATTAGTACAATAATGTACTGAGGCTAGAACTAGTATTTTAATATTTAATGGTCATATATAAATTTGATGAAATCATTTAATTTAATTCTGAAACTAGCCAATATTGAATACTGCTTTGCCTAAAGTATTAATGTATATGCATTTTCACAATTACCAACTAAGAATATCGTTAGTGAAATCAATGTTCTATATAATGAAACAGTCAACCACAGAATTAACATGAGCTTTATCTGTCATTCATGTGTTTATAAAATATTCTATCACACATATAATTAATTAAAAAAAAAAGGATTAGATTTAAAACAAATAAATAAAACATAATGTCTCAGTAATGCAGGAGCAGATTTTGGATTTGTGAGGGGGGCTTTTTTAAGAAGGGAAGAAATAGCTACAGCTACTGACAGAAAAATGTTGTAATACATTTCCTACAAGATTATATTCTAATTAGCATTATAATGTGACTCCAGAACTAAATGGATGAAATGCTAAAATCAGGAATAAAAAAAAATCAAATCAAAATGCTCATCATTTTAGTAATTATGCTACTTCAAACTTCCTATTATGCTCATATTATGCTCCTTTACAGATCTCAAAGATCACCTTAACCACATTCACAACTATAAGAATCTCACTACCCATGACTAAACTGAATCCTGGTATGGCCACTGTTGATATGTGAGTTGTTGATCTGCATCCTGATGGGCAACAGTGCGGGATCTGAAAGTATTTATTTCCTAAAGTAAGCTGTATTGAAATCTTCAAATAGAATTACCTCTATAGAGGGTATTTAGTAAACTCAAAAGATCATTTTAAAAAGTCCCAAAGACAGTTTCTTGAAGACTACATCAAATTCCTATTGTTATAGTACAATAAAAATGCTTATTTTTACCAAAAACTTACTACCTCATTAAACTTATAGATTAATCATAGTAGCAAAAGCTAGTATTAATTTTATGAAATCACTTATTATGCTCAAAATTATGCCAGCACAATTTACCAACCTCTAGTGAATAGGTACATAAAATCATGAAAAAAAAAAGAAACTGATTTATGAGAAATAAGGAAAATACAAAGACTTTTTAGCTAATGGTGAAAATAGTTTTCTATAATTGTCAAATTCAACCATGAAGAAAATTATTGAATGAGCAACAACCACCTAATAATAATATTCTCTCCAGAATCAATAATTGCTATACTTGTTGCTTTGGTATACTACGAACTTGGTCTGCTATATTATAAGGACAAATAGTCAAAATTCAGACTTAGCATAACAATAAGTAGAGATGCATTCGTTAGAAAAAAGCAGTTATTATTGGAGTACAAGAAAATACATTGACGACAATAAGTGATTGTTATTATAATTTTATTTCCAGTTACAGGTAAGAAATACAGTTGTAAATAAATTGAGGGCTGATTCTGCTTGCAATTTTTTGATGGCTCCAATCTAGTTATTAACTTACATATTGTTGAAAATTTGATACATTACAACTATTTCATAGTAATGTTAATTACCAGTCTTGTTTGGAAATTAACACATCACACCATCAGTGTCAGTAAAGTATAAACAATTTAATTAATCACTAACAATAATAGTTGACTTCTAAATCATAACATGAACTCCACATATCAGTGAGTAAATGCAACTCACAGCTAAAGTTTACTCTTCACAATATTTTTTATAGCTGAGTATTCCTATACATTTCATGAAATTTATATACTTCATACATATATGCATGTAAATGAGAAGCTAATGCTATAATAAAATATACATGGATATAATATTGTAGTATCACAATTGAGAAGTTTCAATACTATATATAAGGTAACTTATGTTATAGTGTTGACACTATGAAAGTGTAGACTAGTAACAAAATGTATTTCTTGAAAAATTAATTGTTGTATTTTGTATGCTCGCCACATTAAACAATTCTTACCATCTGTGTCAAGTCTATGAGGTAAGTGTCATTGAGATAACTAGTACCATCATTTCCACCAAACAAAACTGCATGAGTAGGACTAATACAGGTGAGGGTAAAAGAATCTCTTGGTGAAGGTTGAGTTCCAGTAATTAAGGGAGAAGACCATGTACCTAATTAGAAATAATATATTTTTGTACTAATGGATGAACCAACAATTTGTAAAAAAATTTCTGAAAATTGTTAAGACTGGACTTATAGAAACTAAGATCCTTCATGATAAAATATATTTAACTTAACCGCTTCCCATATCATTTGCTTGACTGTAACTAATTTGGAGGTGTAAACACACACATGCACACACACAGATGCAATCTTGACAAAACTTGTTTGAGGTTCAGTAATGTTAATAAACGTTTACTTAATTCACATATAAAAGGAATAGGAATTATATAATCCTAAAATAGTCTAGACACGAACTAATTAAAGTGAATACTAAACAAGTTATTAGCTTTAGTTATATCATAAACACCATTTATATGCTGAGCTGAAAGGTCAACTCTTTGATCAACTTTGTTACTCTATTTTTGCAATTGAGAACTCCCACCTTCTTTTTACATTATAATTCTGCCGGCATGATATTATAATTCTTACACAATCTTATCACAAAAATGAAATGTTGGACTGTAAAGGCGTATACTGGCACTTTCTGATGTAATTTAAATGTACACTTCTCAAGTTAAATAAGTAACCTCAAAAAGCTAGTACAATTTTAGATTCATTTTTAAAATGAAGATATTCATAATTATTTATCCTCCATCAATAACATCTGCAACATCAGAAAGGGCAAGTTCTACATTTGAAAACATACGAATTGAAGTGATAATTTTTTTTTTATCATTCATGCTCACAATACTGATGAACTAGACATAATCAACATAGAAAAATAATTTCATGTACATATGTGACCGTCTACAGGAAAACCGGGCACAACACGGCACCCTTCGAAAAATTTTTTTTTGTACTTACAGAGTTGTCGGCATCCAGATATTGAGCTCTCCAAGTTTTATCGTCGTAGCTTAAGTCGTTCCCACTATAATAGACCTAACCGTTCCCTTCCGTCGGCTCGAAATAATACATTTTAAAGAAATCGATCGATCTTTTCTCAATATTTACGCACGCCGTGTTGTGCCCGGTTTTCCCGTAGACGGTCACATATGATGACACATTGTAAAGTTTGTCTGATATTTTTATTTCGTGTCATTTTCTCAAACAAACAAAAATTTCATGCTTTAATATTTTCCTATAGTAGTGCAAAAGACATAAAAAATTTCCTTTTTATCCAACCACATAGTTTCACCTCCTCTTCCCTCTCCCACAATTTAGCAGACTCTACTCTTAGCTATTTTGGTAGGAAAATTATAAAGCACTTATTTTAATGAACTCATCATAGAATTTCATATGTAGCAAAGTCAAGCCAGCTAGTATTTTGCTCTATTTTTTTTAGTAAGATATCCACCTGTCACAATCTATGATCTAGTGAAACAAGATGTCCTGTGTACCATATTATATATTTATACTTTTACACGATATCTGAATGTTATTTAAATTTTACTTATGAGTGTCTTACTCACTTCACTCAATTCCACATGTGTAATAAATATTACACAAGCAAAATGAATTTTATAAATACTACCTAAACAAATTGAGTATCCAATTCAACTAATTGAACCATAATGTATTGTTCTTATTTACATTTGTAATTTCAGAGTATTTCAAAGCATTGACACCATTGAGACATGATTCTATACTAACTTTGCTTACATTTTTACTATTATTTCTCATTGACAAAACACATGTTAGTTATTTTATCAAACTATTAAACACACAATTTTTCATGAATAGGCTAATCTATGTTGTAGCACATTATTGCATTAAAATATTTTATGCCACTTATAAAATTAAGTGGAAATAACCATGTCTGTTCCTATAACTATAGCTAATAACTCAAAAAATACATTATTATTTCAGAAAATATATGTAACACATACTTACCATCTAATCTGTAATACTATTAATATACTTAATATGATTATTACTTACTTTGTGAAATATTATACATGTGAATCTCATTTGT